>UMGV01058019.1_pt1 | contig 17591 bp, 14 predicted proteins | sample 1965361 | NCBI WGS metagenome assembly UMGV01 (sample SAMEA4836081, study PRJEB28245) | human gut metagenome | biome: gut microbiome; material: fecal sample | place: Denmark | collected 2008
AAATAAAGTTAAATCAAAGTGTTGCGGAATTAAGGTATAACCAAATATAAATTCCAGTTATGGATTTAAATTTTTTGACAAAATGGCACTCTCGACCTTTACGTCGATTGAAAAGCAGTCACTCTATCAATTATTATGTGGTGCAATGATTATTGACGGAAACCGAGATGCTAGAGAAATTGCCGTTATCAATGAGGTAAAGCAAATCATGGGGATCTCTGTAGCAGACGTAGAGGCATCACGAAAATTATCCCAGCCAACAATGACAAGTACCCTTCGCAGCATGGACACGCTGAAGAAAGCCTATGTTGGAAAGTTTATGGCTCAGGTAATTCTTGCGGATGGAGTTGTTTCGCAAAAAGAGGAACAGTTTTTCTACTATATGCATGAATTACTAGACCTACCAAATATGGATTAAAGGTAAGAATTCATCCCATCGCAAAATCTAGTTGTATTTTTCAAAAAGCAGGAGGTATTCCATCCACCGACGACGCTGAATATAGGGATGCTTCCTGCCTTTGTAATGGCAAAATTCCAAAAGATCAACAAGGATGTTACGATTGCCAACATCCAGTTTCTTCAGCAGTGTGCTTTTAGGTCTTTTCTTGCTACCAAGCAATGACGCACAGCCACAGTTGTAGCTTACACATCCCAATAGCAAGCTGTCAGCACCATATTGTCTAAACAAGGCGCAATTCTTTCGTAAGTCGCTACGCAAAATTGAGTCGGCTTGATGTTCAGTAATGGGATAGGTCAGGTTTTCACCGGGACGTATTCTATGACCATAACCAATATAGGGGTAATCCTTTCGGGTATGCCATTGCTCATAGTACTTTGTTATCATAACTGCACGCTCAAAGGGTGGCAGTTTCATTAGGTTATGCCAATTCGTAACCATGCGATAAATTACACATTGTAGCAGCTGTAGAACTGTTGTACCTTTGCACTCGCAATATCGCAACAGAACTACAACTGCTATTTTTTACACACGTCATGAAATTCCTTTTCCTCTGTAATTTTATACAGAGAGTCACAGTCTTGTTTGAAATGCAAAATGAGCCGTGAAGCATCAGGATCACGGTATGTCCCAATTACTGCATTAAAATATGCCAAACCGTATGCCGTATAACTCTGCATCAAATAAACACCGGCAATAGTTTTATTGTAATCAGAGTTTTCGTTCAACAAGGATGTTGCCATCGCATGAATAGTGTCGGCAGCCCATGTAGATTCCGTATCACCTCCAATCTTGGGCATGACCATTGCAAAGGAGTCCAAGGCATTGATGTGTTTTGAACATATCTCCTTCTCAATTTCACTATTTAATCCAGTGTATCTATCGCCAGACTGTTCCTGACTTTTAAGTATTACAAGACATGCATATTACGCCTAAAAGTAATAATAGTTTGTTGTACTTCATGATTTGTATTCTTATCTATAGTTTTCTCTTTGTTATATTGCCTAAGCAATTTGATAAACATACATATTGCGTGAATCACAAGGATACCAGAGATATAATTTATTTCGAAAGTTGTCGAATTATATATACAATCCCTTATGTCTCTGTAAAAAAGAACGTCAGGTATGAGATAAGCACATAGGAATTCTCACATTCCGGCATATGCTGACATAAACACCCAAAACAGAATGGTTCCTATCAAAGTGAATTCTAAGTTGATCAAAAATCGATATATACTTTTTCGTGGATTAGTTTTCTTATAGACATTTAGATATTTGACAACAGGATAAATATAGATGGGGGCAAATAATGTTGCCAAGAAGAATGGCCAACTGTTGAACAGTCCAAGACCTACCATGATCCAAGAAACAGAATATAATACCAGAGCAGTTCTGATTACACATTTGTTAGAGGATGAGGTTAAGCAAAACTTCCTAAACACAAGTATTGCGACAACAATAAGAGTAACTACATATGCTATTGTTGTCTGAGCACGCATCATGTCAATGTAGCGATCGACAGGACCTGCATGAGCAAACACTTCATTACACGCTGTTGATAACAGACATGTTGTCTTCCAACGGACAAAATTTTTCTTCATCATATATATGCTCTAGTTTCTCGGAAAGTGATTACTGGAGTGACTTGCTTTATAATCTCCATATTGATAATGGAATCATAAGGAATTCCTTTTGTAAAGGAAGGTACCAACCACTCATTATTCCATATTTCAACACCTTTTTCAAGTGCAGCCAAACGACATAGGCGCATCGTATATGGTGAGACACCATCTTTTTTGTCTCGTTGATATGTAATATTCTGCAGCCAGAGCTGATTGTAGGAAGAATTTGGCTGACAACAGAGTCTTTCATATACTTTTGCACGAATATCCCATTTCTCATTTTCATCCTTCAATGATTCTACGATACGACTAAGAACACGAAGGGCATAGTGACTAGAATTAACGTTTTCCAATGCTATCTGAGTACAGATTGCAGACATGGCACGTACACTTCCTCCGGGTAGTCGGCGAGTTTTCATAAGTCTTTTTGTCTTTGGCTCTTCGTCATCGAAGGTAAAATATGTTACCTCTTCCTCGTATGGTTTAAGATGTTCTTCGATTCGCTTGTAAATATCAGAAAGCATAGTCTTCACAGAACCGCTATCTGGGTATTTACGAGCGAACATGAGGATGTAAAGAAGGTGCTTTTCAAAACTATCAAAATCAACACCTTTCTTGCTGTATATAGGAGTGTTGTAGATATACGTAAGTTTATCTGGCTTAATAGCATCTGTTACAATGCTGTCACTGATCATAGTCTTCTGGCTGTTCATTCGGAAGTTCAGACCCTCTAAAACCTGCTGAAGTATATATGATATACGTTCAAGGACGTTCTTGTCATTGCAGAAGATTCGATAATCGTCTCTATAACGGATAATCTCGTACTTTTCTTTGATGCCTTCCTTTGCTATAGCAAGATGAAGGAGCAGATCCGAATACCCCAATATTATCTCACCGACAAAGTCGAATATAGTACTTCCTTGTGGGATGCCAATGTTTCTGCCCTGCTGGAAAGCACTTAGATATTTCTGTATATTTTTGGCAATTTGAACATTCTTACTGTTCTGGAATGGTGTATCTTTTAATGTGAAAGCCCAACAAAATGCTTGTGGATTGACTGAACCGTAACAATTTGTAATGTCAGTAACGAACATGTACCGATACTCTAGTGAGAGCTCCAATGCTCGTTGTTCCATGCTATTCCACCAATTGAATATCGTGGCGCTTTTGTGGAATGGTTCAGCTGTTTGTGGTACTACAGGAATTGCACAAGATGAGATATGCGGAACGGTAAACTTCTCAAACAAGTTTTTAATAGCTTCCCAATTAGTATTACCACACACCTCCCTGACAAGGAAATAATAGAGGAATGGATTTGCAAGCACAATGGGACGAACAGCATAATGTCCATCCTTATTGAGAAGAATATCCAAGTTTACATTTGATAGAGCGTCGGGGCTTATATTCTTCTTGAGACATGTTTCATACCCCTTGTTCCCTATGCAATCACGGACATACTTGAGAAGCTCGTCAAATACAAAATACTCTGGCAACTCAAATGTATGATACTGCTCAGATTTCATGAAGAAATCCATTGCCTCTTTAGAGTTCAGTGACAAGACATTTTGGGTTTTCATATTAAATTCGTCTTTATGTTCGTTCAATCAATGCAGAAGATAGACCATCTGCTGTTTGTATCAGTGTTAGAAGTGGAGAATGTTCTCTTGCAACATTCAAATTTGATTTCGCCTCATAAAATTGGAACGGCAAGTCCCAGGCATTCATGTGCCATCTATTTGCTATTATTTCGTCATCGGTCAGTTCCATACCCGATCGAAGCAGGACAATTACAGATTTTTCACCGTGACCTAGTGGAAATATAGAATAATCAGTATCATATCCCAATGTATCAACCCATGAGCCGTTATCGTTTTTCTGACGTTTGATGCACTGCTTATATATCGGCCTTAAAAACATCATGTACAAGGATGCTATTATAACGCTATCTTTTGGGAAAACGTCTTTTAGGCGTTCATCCAATTATATCATTGCAGAACGCACTTTCATTGCAACATCATAAACATTAATAGAATGTTGCAACAAACCGCCGTTCTTGCTAAGGTGGAATCGAGTACTAGCTGGAGCCTCGAAAAACCCTTTTTCTTCAAGGAGTGAAAGCTGTTGATTTACGCCCTTGCGATTTGTTGACTTTAAGAGTGATATAAACTTTTCTTTCTTGTTCATGATAAATAACTATTGCTGAGTAATACGTAATATCTTTTGTGAGTTATCAATTTCAATCTTACCGAGTCTGCCAAGAATAGACTGCCCCAAAAGCAAAGGTGCTTTTTGGTTTCGAACAACAGATGCTTTGACATTTGTTAATTCAACGCCGCCAAAATCAACCTTCCTCAAATTTATAATTGTTCCAACATTAACATTGCCAACGGCATCGGTAAAATAAGCATTGCCAACCACGTCACTTTTATTCAAATATCCATTCTTCATCATAAATGTTGCTTCTACCTGAGACAGTGAAACATCGCTTGCACCAGTGTCAAAGATAAAATAGAGAGGTAGCTCGTTTATGGTACATTTAACATTACATAAACTGCTGCCATTATCTTTTGTAAAAGGTACCTCTACGATTTTCTCTTGTGATGTGGATGCGTTGGATCTGGTTCTAAGAAGTTCGTCCTTGGCAGAATCTTTATATTTCTTTATCAAATCCTTGTATTCTTGCAACTCACGTAGGGAATCCATGTCATGATCGTTTTCCATGTGAGCAAATCGCTTATATCCCATTTGTAGAGATTTCTCCAGATAACGCATAGCATCCTGAGGCTTTTTCATCCTTGCATAAAGACATGCTGCATCGTAAAAAGTTCCTGCCTCCGTAGAGTCTCTTGCTATTATGGAATCCATTACCTCGATGGCTTTTTCATAGTTGCCCAATGCCTGAAATGCGTAGTGAGCATTTTCGTAGTCCTTTGGGTCCTTCTCAATCTCTATGATTTTTTCATAATCAGCTTTGGCAAGCTCGTTCTTTCCCTGCTTATCGTATAGATTGGCACGAGAAATATATGAATATGTGTCAGCTGGATCAAGAGTTATTGCAAGGGAAAAATCTTCAATTGCCCCCTCCTCATCAATGTTTTCTTTGAACCAACCACGTCGGTAGTATCCCCAGGCGTAATCGGGATGTGTCACGAGAATTGAGTCCCATTGCTCTATTGCGTCTTTTGTTCTACCTGCTTCATACAAGATATTTGCTTTTAGGGTTTGCAGAGACATTCTTTGTGGCTCCATATTCAAGGCTTGGTCTAAAGTAAATAGACAATTTTCGTACTGACCATCTCTCTCGTAACAAACTGCGATTCGTTCAAGATTATAAGCAGAAGCATCCCTTTTATTAGCTGCTTCGTAATATTTGACAGCTTGCTTATATTGCTCCTTCCTCTCGTGAATAATGCCCAAGTAATAAGGCCATTTTCCTTCGTTTGTCTCTTTTGCTGCCTGAATTTGAAATTTTACTTTTAGCATGGTGAAAGGTGCATCCTCCAGGTCTTGCATTAAATAGAAGGCCATATCGTTACTGTCAATCTTCAATGCAGTCACAATGTCATCTGTGGCTTTATCCCAATTTCTCTTGCCGATATAGCTCTCTGCTCGAAATGCATAAACTGAAGAATAATCAGAATGGAGTTTTGCAACATAATCAAACTGCTCAATAGCTTCATCCCATAATTTCTGGGCATTTCTATTCCTTCCCAAGCCCATGTACCCCATGACACCGCCCTGATCTAATGAGATAAGCTTTCTGTAGTCATTATCTCCTAAATCATATTTCCCCTGCTCATAATATATTTGTGCACGATTTTCATATGCTCCATCTTTTTCTGGCATTAACTTAATGGCTGCAGTGTAATCTGATAAAGCACTGACAGTGTCCTCTAATTCAGCATGTACACGAGCTCGGACTTCATAGACAAAATATAAGTATTCTACATCCTTCTTGGGGAGATGTTTAATTGACAGGTTAGCTGCTGATAATGCACGACCATATTCATCTTGTTGCTCTCTTATCATAGCAATCCAGGAATACGCATAGCCATTCTTAGGGTTCTCTGAAATTTCCTTGTTAAGATATTCCAAAGCTTCCTCATTGTTGCCATTTTGTACAGCTTCCACACCACGAAGATAGTTGTAGCTGTCTGGCCTTGATTCAATGGTTTTTGCATCCTGAGCATATCCACAGAGTGCAAACACGGTAGCGATAATAGTTAAAAGTGCTCTCATAATTGTTCTTGTTTTTGATGAATAATTTTATTCTATATTAGTGCGTAATTATTACACATAGACTTTTTGAAGCAAAACCTCCCTGACGAAAATCTAAGTGTTATAAATACACAGTGAGGATTTTCGCCATTAAAACCTCCCATTTTGGGAGGTAATAAATATAGAGGTTAAAATTCCAGTCTCATTCCGATTTTTTTTGCTGCTTCGTATGCTTCGGGAACAAAAGAAAACAATTTTGGCTGCTTATAAGGAGTGCCTTGGACTTTCTTCTGGGTTTCCTTTATATAGCCAAGTTTAAGCATCTTTTTAGGAAAGTTTCTACGGTCACAGATTGGAGCGTTCTCGGGAGGATTCAAAATAGCCAAATATATTTTATGTAACTGTGGCATTGTAAACATGTCATCCAAAAGATTGAAACCAATAGGCTCAAAATGGATTTTTTCTCGCAACCTTTCTATTGCATCCTGAATTATCTGGGCATGATCAAACGCGAGTTGGAGTTCTGAGACCTTGTCCACTGGGAACCACCTGGCTTCAGCTGCATCATCGCCACCTTTAATAGCATATTTATCTTTTTTTACAAGAGCATAATACGCAACAGTAGCCACATACTCACGTGGGTCACGATTCTTACCAGAATAGGTCTTCAACTGTTCAAGGAACTCTGGTTCAATTCCCTTGTCGTTGTCAAAGAGCTTCATAGAAGATTCCTCCATAAGTTCTCTTTTTACACAATCGTCGGTTGATTCATCCTTCTGAATAAATCCACCAGGCAAAGCCCAATATCCTTCAAATGCAGGGATTTCTCCTTTTTTCGCTTTTCCTCTCTTAATAAGCAGGATTTGTAGCGAGCTATCATCCTTGTCGAATCCGAAAATTACCGCATCGGTTGTTAATGCTGGATGCCAGTATTTGGACTCGTACATTTGTGTTTTCTCGTTATATTTCATATTACAACTGATTTATGGTGCAAAATTACAGAGAAAAATCTAACCGTCAAACTTTTCTGCGTATTTTTTACACAGTGTTATATTATTTTCACTTTTGCTCATTGAAGTTGCCATATTTATCCATCGCCTAGCTTTAACTCTTTCTGTGATTTGTGGTGTCACAATGCAATCTGACTTATAATAGATTGTATCAGACGAGTGTGGAAAAGCCATCTGCATATTAGCCCATGCCGCCTGTGGTGCATACATCCATCCGAACATATAGAGCCCCATGTGAAGCGTGTAAATCGTAGTCTTCTTATATAGTGAAATGCTTTGACCGTGTGCTATCTTATCAACGGTTAATAGTCGACCTTAAAAATTTTACGCATGCGCGCATATGCGAAGTTTTTAAGGCTCGACTATATAAGATTACATAAGTTCCTCTTTTAGGCAAACTCATACATACATCTGCTGACATTTGCTCTCTCTATGCTTGGAACAAACATGTCTGTAGTCCTACCCAGCTTATGATGGGTGGCTTGAGCTTGTCTTTTCTCTATGATGCGACGCATTATTCTCTTCTGCATCTTCTCGCTCTTAGCACAATTACGCTCGTTAAGAACGATAGACATTCCATCATAGAGCTCTGATTTTAGAGATTCCGTTATTCTACGGCAGGTCTCTATAGCAACATGATTGCGATACTTGTCAGAGGACTGAATATATAGCCAACTCTTGTTGGAGTTCTTAGCAGCTTTCAGCTTACGCTTAGAGGTGCTGGATTTGATTGTACTCTTTGGTGCTTCAGCCTCTGAATTAACCACGTTCATTTCATTGATGTTAAACTTGTTCTTCTTCATAAGATTGCTATTTAAAATTATTGAATGTGTAATTATGACGCAAAGGTAAGGAGTTTTATTCATTCCTCCAAATTTTTGTGCGTATATTATACACATAGACTCAAATTTAACATGATTTTAACGTTTTAGGCAGCCTTTTGTGGCAAAAAAGGGAAAAATCAGATGAAATTACAACATTCCATCATATAGCAAAAAAAAGAGTTTAAAGGTGGCTTGCCAACCTCTAAACTCTTATTGTCTTCATCCGTTTATCCGAATGTGTCCTCGTCCTTTTCTCGTTTCGTCTTCTTGATTCCAGCTTGAACCTCTGGAAGAAGTTCTTTATTTGCAATACGACTTGCACGTCTTGCGCGGTCATCAGCCCAGCCTCTCAAACCACGGATCTTCTCTGACATCGTTTTCGCAAGTGGGATAATTTGAGAACATGCAATCTCAAGATGGCGAACATTGACTACGGGATTAGTCGGGTTATCAACGTAAGCCAGGAACATAGATTCCTTTACAGCCTCTTCTATCTCCGCACCGTTAAACAGTTGAGTTGCGTCAGCCAAGCCATCCAACTCGTGAATACCAGTTTGGTTATTCTTGGTAAGGTGAATACGAAGAATTTCTTTTCGTTCTTCCTTGGTAGGCAAATCAACAAAGAAAATCTCATCGAATCGACCCTTTCGCAAGAACTCAGGAGGCAATTGGCTTATGTCGTTTGCTGTTGCTACGACAAAGACCGGCTTAGTTTTCTCTTGCATCCATGTCAGGATTGTTGAGAAAACACGAGAGTTTGTACCACCATCACGTTCACCACCGACATTAAGACCTTTCTCAATTTCATCGATCCAAAGCACGCATGGAGCAACAGCTTCGGCTGTAGCAATGGCACGACGTATATTATTCTCACTGCTACCTACTTCTGCCTGGAATACTTTACCGACATCCAGACGGAGCAATGGCTGCTTCCATTCTGTAGCAACACATTTGGCCGTTAAGCTCTTACCACATCCAGGTACACCCAAAAGCATTATTCCCTTTGGTTCCTGGAGTCCAAAATCCTTTGCTTTACGCTCAAATGACTTGCTTCGCTGTTTCAGCCACATCTTGAGATTATCCAAACCTCCGACATTGTTCTTCATGTCAAGATTAACCTGGACGTAATCCAAAATGCCACTCTTCTTGATAATTTGCTCCTTTTCATGAGCAACAATCTGCACGGCATCCCTGTTGTTTAAGCCGACCATTTGATTTGCCAAACGGAATGCAAGTTCTGCCTCAGTATCGGTAAGTCCCAATGCTGCGTCAAGAATGTACTTCTTTAAATCTTCATCTATCTGTCCTGAATAGACACTCTTAAATCGCAAATCAAGATCTCGGCGGTCTGGCAACGGAACAGAAATAACCGTTACGTATTTTTCGATCTCATCAGGCAATTGATATGAAGGAGACAGGAATATGATATGCTTATTCAGCATCTTCATCTCATTCGAGAGTTTTCGGAGACTTACGATTACCTTCTCTCTGTCAAAATACTTGTGAAAGTCCTCAATGACAAATATCTCCTTTGTCTTATCTTCGGACTTGCCAAGACCTTTATGCAGGTATTCCAAGAGCGTTTCACAATCTTGGGTACTTTCGTGCTCTGGATGAGATACGATTCCATCCAAACGATTACTTACCGTCTTGTTGTGGGTTCTCAGGAAGTCCACACAATCCCATGTATGGAAAGCATAATCGCCCTCGAATGCAATTTTTCTCAGCTTTTGCGTTACTCGGCTGTACTCAGATGTTACCAAGTATAGCAGAGGAAAACCTGCACTGAGCATGTCTTTGATTTCTCTGAAAGTTTCCATATTACTTAATGGTTTGATTATTCTTGTTGGTTATCTTCTTATGCTCCTTTAGGCGAGCAATCATTATATCGTATTCTGGCTTCTTGGTCATTTTACGTTCTCTTCCGAACGCCTCCTGAATATCGTCCATGGCAGCATGAGCCATCTCATTGACATCATCAGGAAGATAATTCGAATCTGTTACAACCGTGCCATCATTGAGTATTGAGAACTTAATCTCATAGCGCTTTTCTTTCTCGTCTTCGAGTTTTGTGTAACCTACCATACAGAAACGATCCACTTCCTCAGCTGTAGGAGTAAAGTCATATAGTTTCTTCAGTGTAAATCCCTTCTTCTTAAAAGCGTCCACGACTGTCTTCTTTGCATACTCAACATTGAGAGGGAAGAATACGGATTGTAACTCGGCTACTAACTGTCCACCATTGGACAGATAGTAGCTATTATAAGTCACTGTTGAACCTGAGACCTTAAGGACATATTCGCCATAGACCTTTTCCTGCTGCTTGGCATCAGTAACTATCAGGTCTTCACCTTGAACTTTGTATGTCCAACCCAGTTTTTCACATGCTGCTTTGAGGATCTCCTTATTCATTGTCTTTGGATCCTTTACAAAGCGTGAGCTTTCATACCTTGACATAATATATAGTTTATTTGTTCATGAAATTATTTTTACGCTGTTTTTCCGAAGGAATGTTTAGGGATTCGCGCATCTGCTTCACAGGCTTCAACTTAATGTTTACACCAGACATTTTAATGAAGGCTCTACGAATATCGCCATCACTTACTGGGGCAGAAGGGTCTTCGTCAGCTATCATCTGAACTAATAATTCCTTCAGCATTGCCTGCTGGTCATCTCTGAGAGAATCCACATCTTTCAGGTTGCCAGATTCCTTCTCGTCATCAGACTCTATCAATCTCAAGCATAAAGCTTTGTCAGAGTTCTCATAGAGAGCGATTTCTAACGGATATGCTTCACATAATTCCTTGAATTTCGAGAAGCCAAAGTTGTTAGGCTTGAAATCAGGCTTTATAACCTTTATCTCGCTTACCAACTGAGCGACCAATACCTCATCGGCTTTATCGCTGCAGGCTCTATAGGCTTTTCGTATTACCTTGGAAAGTGGCTTGGGCATTGATGCACTTTTCTTAGGAGCAGTGGGAGCTTTGACTTTAGGGGTCTCAACTTCCTTCTTCTTCTCGGATGTTGTAAAGTCAATAGTTTGATACAGGTCTTCAGGAAGCAAATCAACCAATCCCTTGAATGGTATGCCCATAGACGCTGCGCGATTCTGGAAATTGATGTCATTTGTCACCAAGAATGGATTGCGGTCTCTGTATTTAAGGGCAACACTCAAAATCATGTTGTCTGGGTTGGTCTTGTCGAAATCCTCAGGCAACAATCTGGTGTCGGCACTCTCCATACGGAAAGTCTTGGACTGCATCCGGATCTTGTGGTTTATCTCCTTAATGGCTTTTTTGACATTGCGCTTGCTCTTGCCATCAAGAGTACCCTTCAGCTTATCCAGTTCATCCAAAACCTTTAAGGAAACGATGGTTTTGTCATCCTTACCAAGATAATCCATTATATCAGGGAAATAGACGAATACATTGGTGTCAACAATATAACTCTTTGGCAAGAGTTCCTGTCTTAGATAAACCTCTCGGTTGTTCAGTTGTGACTCAAATGAGATGATGGAATCATTCAAAGCCAACACAATACCGCTGCATCCCCATCCGTTCTTGTGGTCCCTGCTCTGTTCTGGTATCATCTTGCCTTTAAGCTCAGAGAAGGCAGCCTGCGCCTTTTCCATTGCATCAAGGGAAACAATTTCATCCAATACGGTGTTGGCACGAAGATTGTCAAGTTCCTCAAGCATGTTGGTTGAGTACTTCTGCACAAGCGCCAGAATCTGCTCATCTCTTTTGTTGCGTAACTCTGTCAAGATCTCTCCATTGCCAGTTGACTCAACGTATGACTCAGCGAACTTCACAAGCCCATCTGCATCATTGAGTACATTGATACGCTCAACAATATCCTCGGCATCTTCTTCCTGGAGCAATGTCTCGTATTTGTCTAACGCATCAGGAATGAATCTAGTTGCGTACAGCTGACGAATATTCTCCATGGTGTCGGCGCTGTCTTCTTTCTGCTTGCGCAAGAATTCAACATTGAAACTTGTGGTTTCAATAGAAAATACCAGGTTTTCACAACGGTAAGTTGTTTCATCCAACATAAGAACTACATCTGACTCAGAATCTCCATTCAGAACGAGAACATTATCCCCGAATCTCGTATCAAAGTCTTCAAGATCACCGCATGAAAGCATGATTCGAGTCTGACCATCCTTAGCAAGAGCGCTTATCTCAGATTCTGCATCCTCACTAAGCGTAGGAAGGCTGATGAAAACATCCTTGATTCCATTCTCTTTCTTCTTTAATTGGATAAAGTTAAACAGATTCTGCTTCTCCATATATTCTGGAGAGCTAGCATAATCAGATACAAGCATCAATGCCTGTTCTGGTTTCTCACTGAAAAGTGCATATTCTGCGTCAGCCTGAACCTTGGTAATATCCTCTTCAAACTTGATCTGAGAGTCACTCTTTGATTCAGATGTCACTGGCTGTGTTGCAAGGAATAATTCAAGATAGTGCTTGTGGTTCTCCTCCAGCATGACATGATTCGTAATATAATCGGAGTCAATACCGCCATTGTCAATGATCTCAAAGCGATAGGTCTCACTAATAGCTTCATAGATTACACCGACCACAACTTTCTTGAAAAGGAACTCACTTGATGTCACAGACATATCTGTGAATGAGTTTCCAGTCTTCTCGCTATAGTACAACGGAATCTGAGCTTCCGCATACTTCTTGACAAAGCTCTCGTCTGCATAAGGAACCTCTACATTTTCAGTAGAATCGTTGCTTCCATCCACAGAAATCTTGCCGAACAGATCCTTAGCTTTAGCATGTTCGCCTGCAGTAAGGTCGAAATACATGGTAAATCCTTTAGACTCTCCCTGCTTGAATTTTCTTCCCTTGGCATAGTATTCCTTGCCAATGTCAGTCAGTTCTACATAGGTATAGGAGTCATCTGGAGTTGAAATGACGCCAAATTGCTTAAGAGTACGGAGCGTTTCCATCAGGATCTCTGTCTCACCCTTGTCTTGAAACTTAAGGTTCTGGACATCATCCTCTATGTTAAAGCCCATGATTTGGGCTAAGTCATTCAAATAGACCTTGCCATCCAAGTCCACAATACCGCAGACCATCTTTTCCAAGAATGTCAGTGGCAATGCCTCTGTGCAGATAGCATTGTAGCCAATCTTTGCAAATTTCCAATTAATGTCAAGTGTTCCCAAGAAGAGATCACTGACTTTCTTATCCTTCGCGATTATATTATATCCTTTTATGTTATTCATTATCGGGTGTATTTTGTAAGGGTTTTGTAATCAATAATATCGTGATGCTTCTGCATCTCCTCTATTACGTTGTGGTAAAGCAAATTGCCGCTGTATTCATCCTTGACATGGTCAAAGAATTCGTTATTTCCTACCACAATCAATAGTCTTCGAGCACGTGACAATGCGACATTAAGACGCTCTGGGGATTTTGCAAATCCCGGCTTGTCGTTAGAAACGATTCCCTGAGCCGTCTTGTACTTATCACTGCGCACCGTAGAAACGATTACAATATTTCTTTCCATACCCTGGAACTTATCGACGGTATTGAGCTTAACTCTCATGCCATTATTCCGGGCAAAAGTCTTAACCTCACTGAGGTACTTAACCTGCTGTCCATAGAAACTGATGACACCGATCTCCTTCTCCTGGTTACGACGCTCTTCACTTGCGATGTTTTCATCCCAATATCTCATATACTCCTCGTAACCCTCGGAATGTTTGAGATACTGAAGAACTCTCTTCACAGCTTCTACTTCCTTCTCATTATACAGAGCCTTGGAATCGGAGCGCTGCTCTGGTTCGTCAACCTTGACCCATAGCACATGTACATCAGGAGAGATAAAGCCAGGATGGTAGAATCCGTGGTATCTGCTCTCTGGCTCGGCAAAGTTTGGAGCATCAACCTTATCCATATCCAGACCACAAGAAAGCCCGCCTTCGTCATTCTTGTAGAACTGCTTGATGACATCGTTGATCTGAGGATGCATTCGGTATTGTTCCGTAAATACCGATTTTATCGACTTCGACACGTTAGGGTTAAGGATCAAACGAGCGAACTGGCTGGTATCAACAAACTGTCGGTCAATGTCATTTGCCAAGGCAGTTGCTTTGTCATCATTGAGGCTCATGAGTGCTTCCTTGAAATCCTGTTCGTTAAGCATTGGAGGCAACTGACGGTGGTCACCGATTACGATGCTCTTTCTGCCAAAGCACAAAGGCAACACAAGATCTGGAGGAGTAGCCTTACTTGCTTCATCCATAATGACTGTGTCAAAATAGATGTTCTTCATCTGGTTAAACTCATCCTCACTTTCGAAGCCCAGTCGCTCCAGAATAGTCTCGAACTTCTTAGGTCGTCTTGGTCTGAGAAGAGTCCTAAGGTCATAGTTGAAGAGGAAATGACGTACGTTGTCAGTAGGATTGTCGAGAAGTTCTCGCAGATCGTCCTCCGTCTTCACGTTATTTTCCTTCATAATCTTCTTGATGATGGATAACGCTGTTTCCTGGAACAGACTATCTTCATTATTAGCGGCAACAATCAGCCCCTTAATGTCCGAGATGGTCTGCTTATAGCCTTCCTTCTCTACGTATCTGTCATAGATGGCAGATGAATATACTCTTGCATAGTCTGCTGCAAAAGATGGGCTACCTGTACTGCTACATGTACTTCCGATAACGTTAGCGTGCTTGAAATACTTCTCCTTAAAGTATCGTTTTGTAATACCATCAGGATTGCAAAGAGACGCACGATATGCACCTGTCAACTCTGCATATTTAGGGTTCTGCTCTGCGTAAGAATGGGCACGTTGAGCTATCATTGACATCCATTGCTGAACGGCATTGTTGTTTACGTCACCATCTTCTTGCTCATCCATACCCTCCTCGACAGCACTATCTAGGCTGGAAACCTCGTTTTCATAAACGAGTTCCTCCTCATACTCCTCGTCAAGCCACTTTTCAATACGCTCTACCGAGTACTTCTTGCCGTCTTCCTCAAACTTTGAGGAACGACCAAAGCGCAATGGCTTGATAATGCTGAGATATGGTGAAAGGGCATCATTTATGTTTCTTGAGCCCATCAGCTTCTCAAGCGCATTGTCCACAGCGAGGTTAGTCTCAGAGGTAAGGAGCAACTTCTTCGTGGAGTCTTTGAGAATGTGCTGCCAGATAAGTTCAGCGATGACCGTTGTCTTACCTGTTCCAGGAGGGCCTTGCAACAAACAAAGGTCATTGGCATAGAGTGCTCTCAGAACCGCGTTCTTCTGTGATGAGTTTAGGCTCAGAAGCTGGCGGCTCTCCAGTTCTTTGTATTCACTAAGCTCAGGGATGTCTTCGTCATCAATCTCCAACTTGAACGTTGGCTCTGCTTTCGAAGAATCAAAGATGAAGTCACGCAAACGAGGGTTTACAGGCTTCTTGTTAGGTTCCGTAGAATCTTTTCTCTTCTCGTCAAGTTTCTTAACGGCTTCATCAAGCCAAGACAGTTTGACTTCATCACCCTTCAGATTCGCATGAACATATTCGAGGTTGAAGTTTTCATCTTCAAAAAGCTTCAGAATAGTCTTAGCCTTTTTCTGGTCTTCCTTCCATCGACAAGGGATGGTGAACACAAGCTCGCGTTCAGAGGACTCTCGTCCATTGAGGTTGCCAACGAAGACATTCTCGTACTTGTTCTTTATCGCAATTCTTGTCACGAACTCGACATTCTTAAGCTTCTCCTTTCGGTATTCAAAGGAGTCCAGTTTGTTCTTCTTCTCCACCTGGAAGAAGTGAACCCTGAATGACATGCTGTTGATGTCTGCTTTAACAAGTTTGAAACGGTCATTTTCTTCGAGAAGATCAAGTCTTTCCTGAAGAGTGTCAAAACTCGTAAAATCAAAGAACAGAAGGCTGTCTTTGGGTGATGCAGAGATGTCCAGACCATAGAGGTCAGTCTTGATGCTGTTCCAGAAGTCATCATCGAACTCGACATCCATAGCTTCGAAGGTGTAGGTCAGTCCAACGCTGAATCTTACGCTCTCATAGTCTTCCTTCTCAAGTTCTGCTTTTCTAGCAAAAGCGGCATTCTGCATATTCTGAGCCGCCATGTCCAGATTGTAAAGATTTGGTGTTTTTACAGTCTGTTTTTCTATCTCGACAAAGCATTTGTGGAACTCGTCATACTTAGCATACTTGCAGAAGACTCCTGTAGCCTTCATACCATATTTATTAAGAATGTCACGTGGAATCTTTACAATTCTTGTATCACGATCACGAGAAGAGATACATAGAAGATTATCCTCTCGGTCGTAATCCACATTGATTCTTAGTCTCATTGAATCCAGGTCTGCTTTAAGCTTGTCATGTATTCCACGAGGAGCAATCTTTACAGAACATGTGATTTTCTCCTGGCGACCAATCTCATTATTGAATTTGCGCTGAATCATTACATCAACGCGTTTGAGTTCCTCCCTTGTCAAACGGGCAGAACCATCCTTCTCAATCTTGATCTCGCTCTCAAAAGCGTCCTCGTACTCTTCCATGAGATTAGTGAATGCATCAGGAGCAGATGCACCAGCATCTTCTACTGGTACAAACAACTTATATCGAGTAACATCACCTCTTACACCTACTATTGGCATAAGTCTGCACTTGCCGTTACAATGGAAAGGCTCTTGTAACTTGTCAACAATCAGACGCTGAGCTTCAATATACTTAGTCCATAGCTGGCGCTCGTTCTCAATGATGGTGGCAGGAGCGATCTCTAACTTGGTTACACATTCTTTTAAATTATAGAGTTCACCAATAGCTGTGAAATCATTGAACTGTTCCTGCATCTCCAAGAACAGCACCTTACAGCGCTGTTCAATTGAATACTTTGGGTCAATGTTTGGTGTCTCTGCCGAGAAACGTGACTTGCATTCCTTGTTGACTTTTATCTCATAGCTGTTGGTTGCGTGCCATTCAACATAGAAATCGACCTTACCATTACAACCCTCCTCAGAAACAGGAATGGTTATAATGTGACGTCTGTCATCCTTCTTGGAGAAATAGCAAGGAAATTCTTTGCCAGCCAAGATTGCCTTCAGTCTGTCGAAAGTGACAATCTTGGACTTCTTGTCAAAGTTCTGAGTAACGTAATCGTTATATCTTAGAACTAATGTGACGGTGTCTTCGCCGAAAATATCTTCTTCAAACATATTTTTACGTTTAATTTGTTAACTACACAGAGGTCTGTGAAAACTGTCAGCCCGAATGGCTGTTAGTTGGATTGATTTGGTACTTTTTGCAGTTCTTAATTTTCTTAATAATGTTACTTACTAATGATGTGGCCAACATCTTTGTGTAAAATTTACGCTGCAAAGGTATAAAGTTTTTCTTTCTCTGCCAACTTTTCTGTGTGTAATTATTACACATTTAACATCTTTTAGTAATATAATGCTTCGCCCCACACCAATCCCAAACCATGTTGCAA
>UMGV01075175.1_pt1 | contig 17527 bp, 11 predicted proteins | sample 1965361 | NCBI WGS metagenome assembly UMGV01 (sample SAMEA4836081, study PRJEB28245) | human gut metagenome | biome: gut microbiome; material: fecal sample | place: Denmark | collected 2008
AAACAAGGCAGCATCGCAAAAGGACGTGGAGTCATATTTCCAGACCATGTACGAAGCGAACGGTAAAACGATGATCGGCCTTCAGCATAAAATTGACGAATTACAGAACTTAACCATCAGACAGGATGAACGTATATTTAAATTGGAACGCATTACGCGCCGGGCTGCTGTGTGCCGTTATTGGGGCAGTTGTCCTCTCCGTTCAGAGCTGCAAAAGTACAAGCAGTTTACAGGAGAACCGGACAGCCGTCCGAAAGGACAGTCTGACGCAGACCGCAACGAAGGTGACTACTTACGAACCGGTCCCGATGACGCAGACGAGTCTGGCACTGGATGCCGACCGCCTCCTGCTTCTTCCTACATTGCCTGAAGGCGTCGGCCTCACTGCGCACGATGGCCGTTTGTCTCTCCGTGCGGAGAGTGACGGAAAAGGTGGTGTGAACATCACAGCGCAGCATGAAGGTGAAGAACGCAAGGTAATCCAGGAAGAGAAAACCACTTCAAACCGTATCCGTGATGAAGCGGAAAGTCAACTGGAGGAATTGAAGGAAACACGCCCTGGAGTGCAGGGATGGCTGACAGGAACAGCCCTGACCCTGCTGGGGATTTTCCTTATCTGGCAACTGATTAAATATTATTTAAGCAAACATTAAAAACGACAAGATTATGGCAGATACAAGCAACGGACTGATGTATGGTGTGGCCGCCGTAAAGTTCAAGCCATCGGAAGGCGAGGAAAAGACGTTGGGCTGGCTGGATGAAAACGGGATGCAGCCGGCAGGGAATGCGCCTACCTTTATGGATGTGAATGCCGCACAGGTAACAGACGGACCGGTAGACAGCATTATGACCAATCCGGGAAGCGATGCGTTCACAATGAACCTTATCCAGCTGAAAGCGAAGAACATGGCCGACGTGTTCGGTGGTAAAGCGGAAGCAGACGGTTCTTATACGCCTCCAGAAAAATTTGTGGCAAATGGCGTTCTTACCATCGCCATGCATTCCGGTCACAATTTCCGTGTATTCAACTCCCGATTGAGCCGTAACGGATGGCAGAACGGTATCAACATGCAGAATGTGCTGGCTATGGGCATCCGTGTGGATATGCTGAAACCAACTGACGGGAAAGTACGTCGCTGGCGTACTTATCCTCCCGGAGTGACACCTGATACCGCAGACTCAACCGCAGACGCAGCAGGATAAGTATGAAGGCACAGGATATAGAACTGCTGGCAGGCGTCTCCCTCAGTGACGGGGGAATCAGCCTGCCGCTTCATACGGTACTGCGGAAACGTCCGTTCCGCATCACGATGAAGACACCTACCACACGCAGCCTGATCCGTATCAGCAAGCGTTATCTCCGAATCGGGGTGACTCCGGAAGAATATGATGCATACAATCTGGACCAGCGCATCCGGTTTATCTTCCTGCATGGGAAGGATATCAGCCGGATGGTGGCATACGGAATTGTTCGAGGCCCGGTACTGGGAAGGTTACTAAACCGCCCGGTGGCATGGATGCTTCGGGAACTGATGACGCCCGACGAACTTTCATCCGCCTGGCGACAAATACTGAACAGTACATCTACCACGTCTTTCGGGATTATTATCGCATCGGCAGCAGCACTGAACAAGATGCAGCCCTTAGCGAGCCGGACCGGGAGCGAAAACGAAACGAGGAGTTAAAGAAGGGACATACGGAACCTTCGCATAGCCTTTTCGGCGTAGTAGGTCAGCTGGCCACGGAAACAGGCTGGAGCATTGACTATATTCTGGACAAAGTGAATGTAGTAACCCTGCAAATGATGATGGCAGACATGCCGCACTGGGTTCCTCCGCAGAAGCCGGATATGATGCAACAGATCCGTGAAATGGAGGAACGGGAGAAACAAAGAAACAGTCACAAACAAACAGATAACAAGAACACGACAAAGGGGATGAACCCGATGGATTTCTTCACAAAATACGCAGTAAAAGATTAAGGATATGGCAGTACCTGTACAGCTTGAAATATTCATGAAAGACCTTACCAAAGCCGGACTACAGAGCGTGGGTAAGAATGTGGATGATGTGGAAAATCAGACTCTGCAACTGATATCTGCATTAAAACAGGTAATTGCCGAACAGAAACACCAGTTGGAGGTCAACAAGGCTGCGGGTATAAGTTACACACAGGAGACCGCCAACATTCAGGCTCTTACCGGACAAGTACGCGGACTGGAAGCTGGACTGAAAAGCTTGAAAAAGACGAAAGAAGAAACCGCAAAAACGCAGACCATTGACATCGACACCGAAGCCGTAACCCGTAAGACAAACAACCTGAAGATGCAGTTCAGCCAGGTAGCAAGAGAACTGCCATCTTTGGCCATGGGTCCGCAGATGTTTATCCTGGCAATTTCAAACAACCTTCCTATGCTGGCAGATGCAATATCTGATGTGCGGAAACAGAACGAGCTTCTGGCTGCATCAGGTCAGAAAGGTGTACCGGTATGGAAACAATTGGCAAAATCCGTGTTTTCCTGGCAAACAGCATTAGTCGCAGCTATTTCTTTAGGGATTGTGTATGGAAAAGATATTATGGACTGGGTAAAGAATTTAGGGAAAGCTAATAAAGAACTTTCAGAAACGCAGAAGTTACAACAAGCTGTAAATACATCCCATCGTGAAGGAGGAAAGGCGGCTTCAGAGGAGTCTGCAAAACTTAAGATTCTCTATACAGCCAGTCAGGATAGTAGTAAATCCATGAAGGAGCGAAATAAGGCCGTAGATGAATTACAAAAGATGTATCCTTCCTATTTCGGTAAACTGACTAATGAAACGATCCTTGCAGGAAAAGCTGCATCTGCCTACGATGATTTGACCAAAGCAATTATCCGCAAGGGACAAGCACAAGCTGCTGAAGATATAGTGGCAGATTATTCAAAGAAGAATTTTGAGCTACAACGAGGAATTAATGCAGATACAAACTGGACAAACAGGAATAAAGATGAATATGGAAAAGCACTGAAAGAACGTGATAAAATGTGGGAAAATTATCGAAAGGTAAACCAAGGAAGCATTATCGTTGACAGTGCAGCGAAAGCATGGATCAGTAATACACCAGAAGGTAAACTGATAGAGGAATATGAGCGCCGTATGTCAAATATCAAGAAGTATACTGATCAGATAGCAAAGAACAATAAAATAATAGAAGGAACAGTAAAACAGATTGACACATCGGCTTATATAGATGATGAGCTAGATGGTAGTTATTCAAAATCTACTAAAGAAAAGACCGACTACGCCTCCCAGCTTGCCGATGCACGTATTCGTGCGCAGCAGACCACGGAGAAACTTCGCATCCAGATCATGCAGGAAGGTATTGCCAAGCGCATGGCACTGGCAAAGCAGGAATATGATGACAGTATTGCCGACATCGACAAGCAGGAACGGGATACACTGGCAAAGATGGATAAAGCACGCAAGCAGGGTGACAACATTCCGCAGAGCCAATATGATGCCGTAAAGGAATCGGCTAAAAACAACCGTGTGCTGGCAGAACAGGTGTATAATGAACAGATCTATCAGATTGAGCAGGAATACCGCGACAAGGCTACACAGAGCCTTATCGACTACAATAAACAATACGGCACGTATCAGGAGAAGCGTCTGGCCATCGCGATGGATTACGCCCGGAAAATTGCCGCTGCAGAAACAGAAGGAGAGGCTGACGTATTGACTCGTGAACGTGACGACAAGCTGGCCAGCCTGGACTTCGAGGAAATGAAGAAAGGGATGGACTGGGATAAGATCTTCGGTGACCTGGACCGTGTGTCGACCGATACGCTGGAAAGCCTTCGCAAGAAGCTGAAGGAATACCTGGAAGGAATCGGTGATGACATCAGTCCGGAATCCTTCAAGGAGGTAATGGATGCTTTCAAGGAGATAGACTCCGAGCTGGCCGACCGTTCCCCGTTCGAGGCAATGAAGAAGGGATACGAGGACTACAAGTCCGCCATGGAAGAGGTACGTACTGCTCAGAACCTGCTGCAACAGGCTCAGATGGGTGGAAGTGTCATCGTGGAAGAATATGACGAAGCAACAGGAACCCTTACCCGCAAGCTGGTCACACAGGCAGAAGCCGAAGAAAAATTGCGTGCCGCACAGGATAAACGATACAGCGCACAGAAGAGCCTAACCGAAGCGGCCAATTCCATCGGGCAGAAAGGAATGGCTGTTGTCAATGCAGGGAATGACATCGTAGAAATGCTTGGCAATTTTGGCGTGAAGGTTCCGGAAGCAGTGAGCGATACCTTGAACGGGCTGGGGCAGGTAATGAGTGGACTGGAAAGTATCGACTTGACAAAACCTTTCAGTGCCATTACCGGTTCAATCAAGATTCTGACTGGAGTCGGGAATACCATAGCCGGGCTATTTGGTTTCGGCGGTGCAGATTATTCCGGTTACGAAAATATGAAGTCAAAGTACGAAGGACTGATTACAATCTGGGATGATCTTATATCAAAGAAGCAGGAATACATCGACATCAACTACGGAGCAGAAGCGCAGAAGGCAGCAGAGGAAGCAAAAAAACTGGTAAACGTGCAGATTGAACGGCAGAGGCAGCTGGCCAATATGCTGGCGGGTAGCGGTGCAAGTATCGGATCCCACTCCTTGGGATATCGGGTGAATGACCGGATGTCGTCACAGGACTGGCAGCGATTATCCGGACTGGTCGGAGAGCAGGTCGGAAGTCTGGGTGATGTACTGGGGCTGGATGCAGGTATCATCGGGAATGTGCTTCAGGATGAAAAGTTTGTTTCCGTACTGACGGATGTAAATTCTGAATTCATCGATTACATACAAAATATCGGTTCTTACGCGGATCAACTGGAAGAAATAGCCTCAAAGGAACAGGAAGCCATTACCGGAATCGGATTTGATGCGTTTAAGGATGGATACTTTGACCTTATATCTGATCTGGAATCTACCAACGAAGACCTGGCAGACAATCTGGAAAAGAATCTCCAGAATGCCTTCTTCCGCTCACTTATTGCGAATAAATACAACAGCCAGATTAAAGCCTTATACGACAACTGGGTAAAATTAGGCGAAGACGGACTGACCAGAGATGAAGTGGATAGTCTGAGGGAACAGAATCAGGCAATGGTGGATCAGATGATAAAAGACCGGGAAGAGCTGATGAATACTTTCGGATGGTCTGCATCCGGATCGGGAAGCAGCCAGTCGCCTGGCAGTGGTGCACTTACAACAATGAGCCAGGAAAGCATATCCACCATCGAGGGCATAGGGCGTAACATGCAGACACATCTGGCGAATATTGACAAGTTTGTACAGGATCTGCGGGAATCGCAAAAGTTGGATAGCGAAACACTGGCTACCATCGCATCACATACGGCCTACATCGTTTTGATATACGACCTGATGGAAGATATGAAGTTGAACGGGATAAAGATGCAATAACATGGACTTGACAGGATACCTTACAATAAACGGAACAGACGTATGGACGGAATACGGTGCCTTTCTGGGTGAGACTGAAGAAGGTGGACACGTGAACATGGATGCCTTGCTTCGCATGCCCAAGGCGAAGGATATTACTACCGTAGACTTCCGGGAACGGAACGGGGTAGAGCTTCCTCAGAACCCAAACGTGAAGCTGGGCAGCATCGAACGTACCTTGCAGTTCTGGCTTCGTGGAAGCTCCGCAGCCGACCGCCTGGACAAATACCAGCGCATGATGACGCTGATTACGTCCGGAATGCTTACGATAAATGTAAAGAATTACCGGACTTACAATATGGTGTATCAGGACATGCCGGCAGAACCGGACTGGTACGAAAGCTACGAAAGAGACCGGTTTTATGTGCTGTTTTCCGTCAAGTTTCTGGAACCGCAGCCATCCGTTTAGGAATTAATTAAACACAGATTAAATGACGATAAAATGGAACTGAAAATATACGATAAAGCCAACAACCTTCGACTGACGGCCAGTCCGAACTCTTCTTCTACCGTCACGGAGGAGATAGGAGGAGAGTGCAGTGTATCTGCATCCTTCACCCATACCGCATACGTTCCGCTGGATGTGGATGACTATATTGATCTGGAAGGTGTACGATACAAAGTGAAGTCCCGTTATCGTCCGAAACAGAAGAACACGCAGACTTACGAATACAGTGTAAAGTTCTATGCTCCGCTACACGATGCCGAAGATACGCTGATGCTGTTCCAGGAAGGAGGAACAACTTCTGAATTTTCTTATGACGGTGGTCCGCGGGAGCATCTGCAGTTATGGATTGACAACATGAACCGCCGTGCCGGTGGTAACTTGTGGAGCATCGGAACGGTGATTACAGCCGATAACAAGACGATTGATTACCGCAATGTGAAGTGCTGGGATGCGGCTTTCGGAAGCAACGGAATCGCCGCTACATTCGAAACGGAAATGTGGGCGGACGGATTCGTCATAAATCTCTGCAAGGCTTCGCATGGCGAACGCCAGGAACTGGGCTATATGCAAGGACTCACCAACCTTTCGCAGGAAGATAACGGCGAAGTAAAATTCTTTACCCGCCTGTTTCCGTTAGGATCTACACGAAATATCGATGCAAGCAAGTACGGATATTCCCGGTTGCAATTGCCCAGCCGTGCCAAGTATGTAGACAAAAATGTTGACTTGTATGGTGTAAAGGAAGAAACAGAAGAAGCTGCATTTTCAGCAATATACCCGAAATACATTGGAACCATATCTTCCGTACGAACTGAAGAAAAAGAAAATGAGGAAGGACGGAAATACACTGTTTACTATTTTAAGGATAACAGCATGAGCTTTAATCCGGATGATTATCAGATTCCGGAACATACTTATATGCTCGAATTTCAGACGGGTGAACTTGCTGGCCGTGGAACTGATGGCTCTTTTCAAGCAGCTTGGCATGAAAACACAAAAGAATGGGAAATCACCAACGTATACCCGGATGATACGACACAGATTCCAGGAGGGGTAATTATTCCTAAACTAGGCGACCAGTACATACCCTGGAACTTTTCATTACCCCAGGAATACACCACTGCTGCAGAACAGGCATACGAACTGGCTGTAAATAATTTCCTTTCCAATTATAGCTTTGATCCGAACAAATACACGGGAACGACAGACCGCAATTATGTGGAGCGTAACAACACACCGCTTCGCATCGGTCAGAATGTCCGTCTGTTATCTGACAATTACTTTACAGACGGCTATAAAGACACCCGCATAATAAAGGTACAACGCAAGTTGAATGACTTGTGCCAGGCTACGATAACCTGTTCCGATGAAGTTGGAACAGGCTGGAAGTCGTCTGTAGATAATCGGCTGAATAATTTGCAGTATGTATTGTCGAAACAGGAACAGCAGGCTATTATTGATATTATTAAAACGACTGATAGTAAAAACCCAAGTGATTACAATGTGTTTTCTGCCTTAAAAGCAATAGGAATGTTTTTAAGGAAAGACAAACCTGACAGCACTAATTTTTTAATTAAATTCTTGGGTGGACTTATCTCTGACAATATTGAATCCCAAGGATTTACTTCTGGACCTTTTGGTTCCGGCTTTGTTGTTAAAAGAGATCCCGATACCGGCAAAAGCTATATTGAGGCTGATGAATTGTATATACGATTAAAGGCTTACTTTGATACATTGGAAATAAAGCATTTGTCTCATGTAGGAGGTAGAATCGTACTGTCTCCTGCAAGCATGGAATGCAATCGGGTTGAAGTAATAAGTGGAGAGTCTGAAAGTTTGTTTGACAAAGCAGGAAGCCAGTTAATTGATAGTTTGAATGACCCTATTAATGCAATGCTAGCGGGCGGAGAACGGGTATTCAGATGTTTCTTTAATAATACAGATGGCGAAAAAGAAATTATTAATGAATTCGCTTTAGGAGACCTGGCTCAATGTCGAGAGTTCAATGTAAAAGCAAACGTATCTCATAATATAAGTAATCAGTATTACTGGAGAAGGGTTGTCGGTTTGGGTAATAATTACATAGATTTGTCAATCGATGATTGCGACACAGGTAGTATGATACCCAAAGCAGGGGATACAATTGTCACGATAGGTAATAAGACTGACGAACACAGACAGCATGTAGTATTTTTATCTTCGTATGACGATGATGCACCATGCTTCAAGCTTTATAGCGGCATTAATTCGTATTCGATGCTAAACAAGGAGGTAACTGTTATAAGTCCTGATGCAGACAAAAATGTATTTACTGGAAAAGTAATTATTAAGCCGGGTTCGGTAGGTTTTGGAAACCTTACTGATGCACCCGATATGGGACGTATAGAATCGGAAATACAGGACGCTAAAGATGACGCGCAAGCAGCTAAAGATACAGTTACAGAAGCATTGGGAGATGTTAACGACTTAAAAGATTATGTAGATGGCGCTTTTTCGGACGGAATTATAAGTGAATCAGAAGCAAAAGCAATTGAAAAGTATATTAACATAGTTAATAATACATCGCAATCAGCGGAAAAAGCATACAATGAATTGTATAACAATAGTTATCTTGAAGGTTCTGCAAAGGTGTCTTTAAACAATGCCTATTATTTGCTTAAAAGTACAATAACAACGCTTATAAACTCTATTGAAACAGCTATTGCAGATGGCAGAACAACACAAGGAGAAAAGCAATCTGTGGATACAGCCTACCATAGTTTTAATCAGTCGTACAGCAATTTTATTAAAGCAACTGAAGCTGCAAATAAAGCCATACAAGATAAGCTAAAAGGATATTCCGACAACGCGCAAATGGCAGCAGACGAAGCTAATAATAATGCTTCACAGGCTATGGAGGATGTTAATGATGCTAAAAAAGCCGTAGAAAATCTTAGTGGCTATGTTGATGGCGCATTTGCGGACGGAATTATAAGTGAATCAGAAGCAAAAGCAATTGAAAAGTATATCAACATAGTAACTCAAACGAAGAAGGAATGTGATGCTACATACGAGAAGTTATATGTAAATCCGTATCTAACTGGGGTAGCTAAGATTATTCTTTACACTAAAAAAAATGCGTTTAACACAGCTACATCAAATCTAATAACAGCTATACAGTCTGCTATTGCTGATGGTAAAACAACAAGTAGCGAAAAAAGTAATGTTGACAGTAAATATGCTCTATTTAATACTGCTTACGCGGAATTAGCAACAGCCATAGAAGATGCTAACGAAGCGATACAGGACAAAATTAAAGAGGATGCAGTAAATGAATCTGTAGACCAAGCTATATCGAAAATAGGTGAAGTTAGCTTGCAGGATAAAAATGACATAGCAAAGAAACTTGGATATGCAGACTATCAGTCTTTAGTCAACTCTGCAAATAGGGGCGAAACACTAATAAGTGGTGGAATGATTAATACCAAATTGATAGATGCGGAACTCATTGTAACCTCGGCTCTTATTGCACAAGCTATCAAAGCTAACCAGCTTAATGTTAACAATAATTTTATCGTTAACAGCGATGGTACAGTAAGTGTTAACGGCATTATACATTCCCTTGGAAGAAATACAGAGTTGGTTATTTCTGATGGATATGTGAGGATTATGTATAAAGGTACAGACGTTGCCAAGTTGTCCGTAAATGAGAATACAGGAATGCCCGAGTTAGCTATGTATAAAGGCAACCGTTCTTGTGTTGTGACTGCTGAAAAAATAATGTTATCTACGGGTGGTGCAAGTGCTAGTTTCCTCACGATAGATGGCTCGGTGCTGGGATATGGAACAATTAAAAAGAAATCCGATGGAACTCTTTACTTAGCAAACAATGAATACGAATATATTACAGTGGGCATATTCGCATCGCCATCCGAGGGAGGAACGACAATACCATCTCCATCTAGTATGCACATGGTAATGCAAGGAAAAACGGAAACAGTGGAAGCTGTTGCAAATGCAGGATATGAATTTGACAGATGGTCTGACGGAGGATCGCAGAAACATACAGTAACATGGTCAACGCACGGGCAAAGTATTACTGCATATTTCAGAAAAAAAGCAGAAGAAAAAGTAACCGTGTCTTTGATAGCATCCCCATCAGCAGGTGGTACAGTATCGGGAGGTGGAATCCACACAAAAGGTACAATACGCACTGTTAATGCAACACCATCATCTGGTTATCGTTTTGTTAAATGGTCTGACGGTAAGTTGCAATCGCATAATGTTACATGGGATTATAACAAAACCCTAACAGCTTACTTCGAACGATATACTGTTACGGGAGACGAAATATTTAGTGGTATAGAATTAACAAGTACTATATATTGGAAAGTTAGCGGAAATGCTACGATTGTATCAGTTACAAGTGGTGTTGCAACAATTAAAATAAATACTTTAACGGATGACACTTACTTTGCATTTAACAAAGGATACTTAGGCGGTAAAATTGAGCAGGGGCATAAATATAGACTTACATTCCAGGCGAAATCAAGCGTAAGTAATACTTTGATTTTGGCTATAATCGCAAGTTCGTTGGATATTAGCAATAGTATATCATCCGATATATTGGTATATGGAGAGTATAATGGTGGTATTTTATCAACATCTTATAAAACTATTACAGTTGAATTTACGGCAGATGTTAGAGATAGTAGCGTTTCGGATGGATTACTAATAACATCTGTATCTCCAGCTACTATATCAATTAAGGGTATATCATTAAAGGAGGTTTAAAATATGAAAGTACTTATTTTTATTTTATTGTTTTTTTTGGTATCATGCCAAAAAGAAAATTTAGAAAAATCAACGAGAAGTGCAGTAACAGAAGAAACAAAAGAGGATTCAGTAAAAAATGACGGTGTTAATGCTGAAATATGGGTTGATACAACGTATAATGAGTATGATTTTAATTTTGATTTAAAATATTAAGTTATGGGAGTTATCAATAAGACAACGGATGAGATTAACAGCTTATTAGAGAAAGTTGAAAATATGCCAGAAGAAGGCGCAGTAGGTAAAACCCCTGTTTTAGAAACAGGGACTACATCTACTTTGCCTGCTGGAGGTCAAGCAACTTCAAGCGTAGTTCGAAACGGTTCAGATAGTAGCGGAAATCCAAAGTATAAAATAAATTTTGGTATTCCACAAGGAATGCCGGGTTCCGGCAGTGGCGGAGGGGTTGCTGATAGCATAGATTGGAAAAATGTTATAAATAAACCTACGTGGGTACAATCGGCAACTAAGCCATCATACACAGCAACGGAGGTCGGTGCTTTACCAGCATCTACTATAATTCCAAGCAAAACAAGCCAGTTAACGAACGATAGCGGATTTGTTAAAAGTTCAGGTCTTAAAACGATTAACGGGGAAAGTATTGTCGGAGAAGGAAACATCGAGATAACAGGAAGCGGTGGCGGCATTGCAGAAGCACCAAGTGACGGAAAGACATACGGAAGACAGAACAAAAATTGGGTAGCTATCGGCTCGTCAGCTAATAGTGCAGATATAACTACTATATACAACGAGTTATCGCAACAAGCAGAAGTTGGAGGTGTTGCAAGCGATGATACTTATAATAAGTTACTTAATTACAACAAAAATGGATATAATCTATACATAGTACAAGATGGGTACAGAGTTAATATTACATCTATAGTATCCGGAGGAGATGTTGTTCTTTCGGCAAGTATTCCCTATTTTACTTTAGGAGTAATTTTTCAAACGACAAGAATTGATGGCGCAAATAAAAACGTATCTGTTGTGCAGAATCTATTACCAAGCAGTACAGGTGTGCTGGAGGTTAATTTAGAGGGGTATAGTAAAGCAGGTTCATATTCCGCAATTACATCAACTGATAGCATAAATAATGCGATAGCAAAACTAGAAGCTGGCATAGGAGGCTCATCCGGTGGAAATACATATTATATAGCTAAGGAGGTACTAAAACTAAGCTATAAATCAACTTCGGAAGAAATATTAGCAGCTTTCGGGAACGAAAATATTATGAAAGAAATAAGTGATGCCATTAATAATAAAAGCAATATAGTAATAAACTCAACCAGCACAACTGTCGTTTGTAGTGCATATTCAGTGATAGGGGCTATATCTTATCTATCATTTATAAAAACGGGTTCAACATTAGAAATATGGAGTATAAAGGTTTCTAAATCATCCAGCGAGTTAAAAATACTATATCCACAAGGTTATGAAATAAGTAGTAAAATTAATACATTAACAAACGAATCTACATCAGCAGATATAGAAAACGCACTAGGCGGTTTTGAAGGCATCAAAAAGCTGGAAAAAGCTGTAGCAGACGGAAATAGTATATATACAACGTATGTAGATACAAACGTAAAATCAAGACTACAATTATCTGTTGTAGTAGGTGGCGATGATTCTAATTATAGAGTTATTATAACGGGTACTTCGGGGGACGGATATATGGCATTAAGTCCTACAGGTGTACTTCTTATCATGTACGAAGTAGGTAGTAATACATACAGTTGCCTAAGATATACTATACAAGTAAATATATGAAAATAATATACAACAATCTAATTCCCTTTAATGGATACAAAGCCATTAACCTTTTCGGAGTTTTATTTGTCCGCAAAGGATGTGTAATGTCAGAAAGCGACATTAATCACGAAAAAATACATACCGCACAAATGAAAGAGATGTTATACACCTTCTTTTACGTATGGTACATAATAGAATGGATCGTTCGTTTGTTTATGAAAGGCAATGCTTATCGAAACATATCATTTGAGCGAGAAGCATACGCAAACCAAAACAACCTGAGTTATCTGAATACAAGAAAACGGTATGCCTGGCTAAATTTCTTAAGGGAATAGTGGAAAATCCTCACCCTAGTGCGTTCTTGGTATATAAATTAATTATATTGTACCTGTTTAGAAGATCTAAAAAAGGAAACGTTCTATAACAATATAAGGAAACAAGATTATCCATTGTCTACTGATTACCTTAACGGAATAGAAATAACATCCTGTGATTATAATACCCTTGTTAGAAAATATAAAGATGTTCACAATGTAGTTTTTCTTGTTGATCCTCCGTATCTATCTACAGATGTTGGAACATATCGTATGAATTGGAAATTATCTGATTATTTAGATGTTTTATCAATCCTTGTGGACAAAGCTTTCATTTATTTTACAAGCAATAAAACGTCAATTATAGAACTTTGTTGCTGGATGGGTAATCATCCCAATATTGGTAATCCATTTGAAAGCGCAACGAAAGCCGAATTCAATGCAAGAATGAATTATAATTCCACCTACACAGATATAATGTTATATAAGAGTAACGATTAACCATTTAAATTATAGTTAAATCCCATTTAAAGATAAAGCCGGGGAAATTATGTCCCGGCTTTATTATTTTTTCGTCTAAAAATCACATTTCGTTTTATGCTAACAAAAACTAAACAACCACAAAACGTTTTGGGTAACTATCACAAATCGTTTTGCGGCTTGTACCTCCGGATGACCATCTTCCTGTTTCCTGTCAGGCTTATCTCGACTCTTTTAGTGACATTCATTCAAACAGCTTCTTCAAAGCAGTCAAAAGAATGCGAATTTCACTTTAAATAAGAAAAATACTTCAAGAGAACGGAAAAATCCGATGAACAGGACCCTGTTTTTATAATCAGCTATCTATCAACGGGTATCACGTAAAAGAGGGCATTATTCCATTCAAAAAAAGAGTTTTTCTCACGATAGAGGGTCCATATAGGTTCATGTGGACCCATGGACCCTAAAAATGGCCCCAAAGTGGACCCAATCCAACGGACTCCCGAAGGAACTTTTCCCATGTATCTCTCTTAAGACAGAAGCCTTATGAAACGGATTTTCCTTAAAAACGCGATAAAAAATCACAGTTTAAAATTACCTTTCATGCCCTGCATAAAGATGATTGGTTTTCGCGGATTTGTTTACAAAATGGAAGAGTGTACAGACTTCTCATTTTCTGTATGCAGATCAGGCATAGTTTTGTTTTAAACTCTCTTACAAAAATATTCCGTGTAAGACTTGTGTATTCCCCCAAAAGTATGTATATTTACTTAATAAACTGAATCTAATTAACATGAATCGCATTAGTCTGTCCGTCATGCTTTTGGTAGGAATTGCAGTCTTGTCCTGTCGAGAACAGGACAAGACTGCAATTCCCGTTTCCCCTCTTGAAGGAAGCGTAATACCTGCCGACTCGCTACAGAATGGTTATGCGATCATCCATGCAGATACCAATGAAATCCTTATTGAAGCTTCCAAGGAACCGTTCTTCGTTGAAGCATATAAACTGAGGGGAGATAGCGCTTGCCTTTTTCATCGCTACGGCAAGCGTGGATCAGGACCGGATGAATTGATGGAAGCCAATTCGATATACTACCACAAGCCCACACGAAATATGTTGCTCTACAGCAGTAACGATATGGGTGCGCAGCTCGTCAACCTCGATACTTATGACATACGGCCCATCCATGCTTTCAGGCAGAACAATGCTCTGTGGCTGATGAAAGCAGAATTCATCGACGACAGTACTTTGCTTACAGCTTGTGTCATCCCTAATCCTGAGAATACGAAACCGGAATGGTTCAAGTTGCTGCACCTGTCTACCGGGCAACTGACGGACATAGAGGAATTTTCGCCTGATGACGGATTCGATGGGCCTTTGATGACCAAACAGTGGATTTACAATTCCTCGGCACGCATTAAGAAACATCCTCATAGAAACCGCTTTATATATGGATGCGACGAAGGATTGTATGCCGAAATATTTGATTTGGAAGACAATCGGATTGTTAACCGCAAAGTTATACTCAACCAGTATCCGACCTACCATCCTGGATCGGACGGCATCAGTCCGGAGGGGGCACCCGACCGTGAATTGTGTGGATTTAAAGTTTCCGTGACACCCCGATACATATATATGCTTCTGAGCAGGAATACGAAAGGTGATCTACGCGCTATCAGTCGGGAAGAAATGCCTGAAAAGTTCAAAGGTCCGGGTAAAGGGATAAGTTTCAGCGAAGAAGTGCTTGTATTCGATTGGGAAGGGCACTTATGCCGCAAGTTGAATTTGACCCCTTTCGTTGTCAACATCGCCGTAACGGAAGACGACAGTACCCTTTACGGCATTACGGAGTCGGAAGAATACGAGCCGGTTTTAGTCCGATACAATTGTTCTGAGATTTAAACATTTCATTTAATTCATCCAACGAGTAAATAAACCTGGAATATGAAAAAGAAAATATTATGCATATTATTACTGATTTTTGCAGTAAAGGTCGGGGCTTCAACAGGCCGTTCAATCTATAATTTTGACTTTGACTGGCTGTTTTCCAGATATGGATTACAGGCAGACGGAACAAGGCTGGAAGAGCCCGTAGCAGCAGAAAGCATCCTGTTTGATGACCGGAACTGGAAGCAGCTGGATTTACCGCATGACTGGGCCATAGAAGGTCCTTTCCGCCCTGATCTGGAAGGATTCACCGGTAAGCTTCCCTGGCGCGGCATCGGATGGTACCGAAAACATTTCAAGGTGGAAAAGAAGGATGAAGGCAAACGCCTTTATCTGGACTTTGACGGTGCCATGGCTCATGCAGAGGTATGGCTGAACGGCAAGAAAGTTGGCGGCCATCCTTATGGATATACCTCTTTCCGGGTAGATCTGACACCTGCAGTCGTGTATGGCGGCGAGAATGTCGTAGCCGTGCGCCTGAATACAGAAGACATGGGCTCCCGCTGGTATCCCGGTGCAGGTATTTACAGACATGTCCGTCTGGTAAAGACATCACAGGTACATGTAGATCACTGGGGCGTTTTTGTCACCACTCCCCAGATTTCGGAGAAAGAAGCGAAGGCTGTCATTTCAGTAAAACTGCGCAATCACCTGCCGGATCCGGTAAAAGGCCATTATGCGGTGTCTGTATATGAACTGGATGCAGAAGACCGGGTAGGGGCGGAAGTCGCAAAGTGCAAATCCTTATCCCTGAATTTGCCTGCCGATGGAACGCTGGAAGACAGCGTGACTGTAACGGTATCTGAACCCAGACGCTGGAGCCTAGAACAGACAAACCGTTATCTGGCCAGAGTTGTCGTATTTGACGGGAAAAAACAGGTCGATACTTATGAGGTACCTTTCGGATTCCGGACAATCCGCTTCACGCACGACAATGGTTTCTTGCTGAACGGGAAACGGGTACAGATACAGGGAACCTGTAATCACCACGATTTGGGAGCGCTGGGAACAGCTGTCAATAAAGTTGCCCTGGAACGGCAGTTGAAGATTCTGAAAAGTTTCGGCTGCAACGCACTGCGCACTTCCCACAACATTCCGGCGCCGGAACTGCTTGATCTGGCCGACAAGATGGGATTTCTCGTCATGGATGAAGCATTCGACTGCTGGAAGAAGGGCAAACAGCCAGGCGATTACGGTTCACTGTTTGAAGAATGGCACGTAAAAGACCTGGAAGCACTGGTGTGCCGGGACAGAAATCATCCCTCTGTCATTTTATGGAGTACCGGTAATGAAGTTCCCGAACAATACACTCCTGAACTGGGCATAGCCCGCTATCTGACCGACGTGGTACACCGTTTTGACAAGACTCGTCCGGTAACCTTCGGAGCTTCCTATCCCAGCAAGTCTGCCATGAACGGAACAGAGTTACAGGTTGACGTACATGGGATGAACTATGCAGCCGGTGTTTATGGCGGTCCTCATTTCTACGGAGAATTCCTCAACAAAGAAGGACACGAACATCTGTCCGGATTTTCCAGCGAAAGCAGCTCCACCATGAGCTCCCGCGGAGAATACTTTCCGCGCAAATTCCATGTTTCTTCGTACGACCTGAATGAACCGGGATGGGGCGGATTGCCCGATCAGGAATTTGCGGCTCTCGACCGCTATCCGGCCATTTGCGGTGAATTCGTATGGACAGGCTTCGACTATCTGGGAGAACCGACTCCGTTTAACAGCGACAAGACCGTACTGCTGAATCATGCAGCCGCCTTGAGTAAAGAAGAACTGAAAAAGCAGGAAGAGGAACTGAAGAAGATAGAAGAGAACCGTCCGACTTCGCGCAGCAGCTATTTTGGCATTGTCGATCTCGCCGGATTCCCCAAAGACCGCTATTACTTATATCAATCCCGATGGATGCCTGACTATCCGATGGTGCATATTTTGCCGCATTGGAATTTTGAGGACAAGAAAGGAGAGAATATCCCGGTTTTCGTCTATTCATCCGGTGACGAGGTTGAACTGTTCTTGAACGGCAAATCATTGGGGAAAAAGCAGAAGCAGGCATTTGAATACCGTTTCCGCTGGAATGAGGTTCCGTATGAACCGGGTGAACTGAAGGCTGTGGCTTACAAAGACGGAAAAGTATGGGCAGAAGCGTCGGTAAAGACAACAGGTGCTCCGGTAAAACTGAAACTGACTCCCGACAAGAAAATACTAAAGTCTGACGGTGAGGATCTGATCTTTGTACGGGTCTCCGTACTGGATGCGGACGGAA
>UMGV01009110.1_pt1 | contig 17507 bp, 17 predicted proteins | sample 1965361 | NCBI WGS metagenome assembly UMGV01 (sample SAMEA4836081, study PRJEB28245) | human gut metagenome | biome: gut microbiome; material: fecal sample | place: Denmark | collected 2008
CTCCCTTAAGGTTAAGGGAGGACTGGTGGGTTTTCGAAAAAAAACTTCCTTAACGCTAAGGAAGGACGGGTAGGTTTTCGAAAAACGATATTATCAGTAGTGGTGCTCTCAGCATCACAAAGAAGAGAAGAAGAAAAATAAAAAAATAAGGCTTTTTTGCAAAGCCACAACCAAGATATAGATATGGCAAACCGATATGATCAGTCGCTTCAAAAAGCGACATTATCTCTCGCCATAATGTAAAAAGCGAATATGACGCAGGATTGCTCGCATTCACCTTTTACCGCCACGGTAGGCAACCCCTTTACGAAGGGTATCGCATCATCTGGGCTGAAAAATGTATCGGCTCAGAAAGTAGAAGGAACACCCTTTTCTGAAGCAGCATTTATTGTCGGAAACCCTAAAACTATTAGAGTTAGGGGTTAAGTTATCATACATTTCAACAAAACTTTAATACAATGAAATATTCATGAGCTAAAATAACTCACATCCGAGTAAAATAGAAATTTTGGAAGAAAAATGGGCAAAACTCACAGACAATATTAAATATCTTCCACCCGCTATAATGCCAGTCTGGATGATGTGAAGGAGATGGTATATACCAGGGATATATTTAGAAGGGATTAAATATAAAGTTATTTATGTTCTAACGTTGATTAACTAAACTTATATAGTCACACCCTCAACATTCATAAGAGGTAAATTTTCTTATTTTAGAGAAGTATAATTCATATGTCTTATAAAATAAACTATTAGAAATGGAGCGCATTACTATAACAATACACAAATTAGGTGCTATAAAAGATTCTGTCATAGACATGAAACCTATAATGGTTTTCTCTGGCGAATCAGGCTTGGGTAAAAGCTATGTGGCCATGTTGTGTAACTATATCTTTACTGTGCTATTGGATAAAGAGCGATTCAATCGTTTTTTCATCCAGAAAGGTCTTGTATTCAATGAGATGAGAGCAAAGCTCCACAATCAAGGAGAATTGTTCGTCCTTACCAAAAAGGAGATAGAAGACTTTTTGGCGGAGGATGCATTGTCGTATTTGAAGTATATGCTTAATAGTGACCAATTGGAAGGTGATATTGAGATAAATCTTCCAAATACTGTACCTTCAGAAATTAAGGCAAGTTATGAAGAAGAGATCTTAGGCTTGCAGAATAACGAGGAAGTTTATTTGAAACTTTCAATGTTGGATCTTTTCTATCGTGCCAAGGATGATACATTAGGAAATGAATCACCTTATGCATTTCTTCTACGCTATGGGCTAATAGGTAAGATTTTCGGTGACTTCAAAAAGTTGACAGATACATTTGTATTACCACCATCAAGAGGACCTGTACTTACAGAAATCCTTGATCCGATATCAGGACTATATGCCCAATTTGCGAAGGGGTTATATAAAATTAATCGAGCACAGCCCCATCCTGAAAAGAATTCAGAGGAATTGGTAAATTTGTTTTCTGGCATACTGGATGGCAGTATCTATCGAGAGGCGGATAAATATTATTATCGAAGCAATGGTAAAGATTTGCCTATTTCAGCAGCAGCATCGTCCATAAGGGAAATAGCTCCGTTGGCATTGCTTGTGGAAAGATATGATGTAGGTACAATCTCCATCCTGTTCGAAGAACCTGAAGCCCATTTGCATCCATTAAAGCAAAGGATGATGGCAGATATCATCAGTGCGCTCAATAAAGCAGGAGCCTATATGCAAATAACTACACATAGTGATTATTTGTTGAGACGAATTAATGAGTTGATCAATCTGCAGCGTATCTATCTGAAATATCAGGATTCGACGGAGTTTGAAAAAATATGCAAGGAATGTAATATTCCATCTTGCCTGAAGTTCGATTTCAGCAGATTGGGTGCTTACCTGTTGAATAGAAATTCTGATGGTTCCTCTAATATAGTACCTCAAGACGTAGAAGACGGTATTCCTTTCTCCTCATTTACAGATGCATTGAATGTCAGTTTGGCAAATGGCTACAGACTTAATGAGTATTTAGAAAATGAAGATTGCTGAAAGTTTTAAAACGATATTTGATAAAGCTCCTTGTGTTTTAAAGAAAAGCCTGTGCGAAATTCATGAGCAAAATCAAGCAGCCTCATTTACTAACCTGACATTAGTCAATGAAGGAGAAGAGATATTTTTGTTAGAAAATCAGTTCTATAAGAATTCTCATGGAAGAATAGTAGATTGGTCCACCAAACTGGATGATTTAGACAGTGATGGTTTCTTGATAACAGAAATAAACGGAAGGAAAACCATTATAGTTTCTGAACTAAAATCCAAATTGGACAGTGAAGATTTATTGAAAGCCTATAAGCAAATTGTATATACGTATATCAAATGCTATATGCTTTTTTCTTTGTGTTCCTAGTTTCAAACAGCGGATTTCGATATCGTTGGAATTATAGCCTGCAAACCACCCAAGGACGAGAAACAGACAATTTTTCTCAAAGACAGGTATTTACAGTTAATGAATTCATCTCCATGCGATATTGAGCCAGATGTTCGTTTGATGGTGAAATTGTTTATGGAGAAGCATATAAAAACATCATTTGGTAATATTCCCTTTTTGCGAGCAATGGAACTTCATACAGATTTGTCTTGTTCTCCTTTTAAACTCTATTTACTAATGCCTGACAGTTATGAGAAATCAGAACTGAAAGTCAACTTAGTGGATTTGTTAAAGTCAGAATAAGGCTCTTTATTCCAAATTGTTTTCATTCTGTAAGTAATTAATCTGCAATGAGTACAGCATTTTGACATCCTATATATAAAACAAGGTAAACCCGTGAAAGTTTTGATTTTGATGCAATAGTAAACTCAAATCCTAATTTTATAGAATCACCATATTTGATAATGTTTACATTCCAGACCAAAAGGTAAATGGAGGCAAACATAGAGAGAAAGGAATCATGTATTTTGAAGTTGAAATACCCGAAAGACTTTGATGTTTGCGAATAAAGTTGTAGCTTAGTCAAAAATAAGCAAAAATAAGAAAATAATAAGAGCAATGAAACGATTAAAGATAACGGATGTTGGACCGATTACAAAGACAGCAATTATAGAGTTCAAGCGTTTTTGTATTCTTATAGGACCACAGAGCAATGGCAAAAGTACAATTGCCAAGATTCTAAGCACATGTATGTGGTTAGAGAAAGAGGCTTGTACCAATCTGTCGGAGCTTGTTGTCGCGGATGGAAGTGCATTCAAGGCTTTGGTAGAAGATTTTCATCGTATGCACAACTATATCCATCCAGAACGTTCTGTCATAGACTATGAGTCTCCATATATACATATCGTATATGACAAAGGAAATTTTAGTATGACATTCAAAGATGAACTTGCCTATAATCGTATTAAAATCTCTTATGTACCATCCGATAGAAATATCATTACGATGAAGGATATAGAGAAAAGAGATTTGGAGCCGACTAATTTTCGAAGTTTCCTTTTTGATTGGCTTGATACAAACAGAAACTTTGATTCTGGTCATAAAATGGCAATCCTTAATCTTGGTATGCAATACTATCATGATAATACGGCGAAAGACCGTAAGGATATGCTGTCCCATGAGAATGGGGTGACTTATAATATCCCATTGTATGATGCTTCGAGTGGAATGCAGTCTCTCGTTCCTATGATAGTGCTCATGCATTATCTTACTTCTGGCTATCTAAATAATTATGGAACGGAAATTTCATACGAGCAGCAGCAAAAGCAAACTAAACTTGCATGGGCTATTACGGAGCTAATTACAAAAAAATATTACGGAGATGAGGTGAAGAAAAGCGATTATAAGTCGGTATATATCGAGTTGATAAAGAAAAAGTCAGAAGAAAATGATGAGGCTGCTATTGCACAGATGGAAGAAATGAAGTCTCTCTATACTCGGTTGGTGATTCCTAATGGCATTTCCTTTGTGTTAGAGGAACCTGAACAGAATTTGTTCCCTAAGACGCAAGTAGATCTTTTTAATGACATTGTCGCTCTGTGCAATGGTGAACATTCGTCTACTGTATTTATGACCACTCATAGTCCATATGTGTTGGCGGCGGCAAATATATTGTTGTTTGCCAATAAGTTATTGGAGGCAGGTGTTGAGAAGAATGCTATAAACGAGGTGATTTCCGCTGGAAGTACAATTCCCGCAGCTGAATTCACCGCATATACGGTTTCGAATGGCACTTGTCATTCGATAATAGATGAGAAGACAGGATTGATAAGTGAGAACGAGTTGGATTCAGCCTCTGATTATAATGCTGAGGTCTTTGAGAAGTTATATTATTTAAATTATCGAGTACGCTTTAAAGATGATACTGGCATACCCCTATCTTTCGATAGGAAGAAAATTTTATAGAGTTGTTTTATATACACATACGTGTGCGTACCTTATATAATCAGTCAAATAAAACAATTTTTCGCTCATGTTAGAAATTGAAGATTTATGCAGAGCTTATCTTGATGGTTATATCCAATGCAAGGTAACTGAGTTTTTGCTTCATGATAAAGTTCTTAGTTCTGACCTTGATCAAGTAAAGTAATTGGCAGTGAAATGTATGGAACAATATATTTCGCAGCAGAAATTATCAGAAGCAGATAATGAGGAAATAAAACAAAATCATAAGCAGTGGGCTGATATGGTTCTGCAGGGTGTTAAACAACGACTCCATGAATGTGGAAAGATAGAGAGTAAATAATCTGTAAATCACCGTTTGCCCGTATGGCGGTATCTATATAATATATTACCTTTGCATCCGTAATCAAAACAGTTTGATAATTGAAACAAGGGAATATTTTGAAAAAGTGATGCAAGACTACAATCAAAACCGTAATGGTCGTAGATTGCGCAAGTATTGTAAGAATGAGGCGATTGATTACAATTGAATCATCGAGTATAAGAAGAACTATCCTCTGAAGGATAAAGAAACAGGTCGAGCAACCTCAGAATGCTTTCAATGGCTTTATCCAAAAGTTGTGATAACTGCTGAGAGAGATATTTCCGACATATCGCTATGGGAAGACGCAATTGGCAACAGACGGGAAATCATTTCGCAGCCCAGAACATATCATTTATGTTTGGGCTGTTGGAAAGTTGTAAATTGAACAAAGTGAATTTTGGTGAGTGTATAGAGGATGTACTTACTTGCATATTGTTTGGCGATGAAGTAGATGAGTCATTCGTGCCATGCGACTATGTTCGTTGTTATGAAGATGGTAAGGACGCTGAGCTTCCTTAGCATGCCGCCTAAAGTTAAAGAATAATAAATCGAAACTTTTTCCAGAAATATGGGTACGGCTAACCCACTGATAAATAGTGGGCACGCTGTATTGGTGGTTTACGTGTAAACTTATATGCAGAGCTTTTTTAGTGCTTAATATCAAGGAGAATAAATATGATTAATAGAATTCCATTTAAAGTTTCAGCAAGAACTGCTCGATTGATAGGTAGGGAAAATGTGGCTACAGCAAAAGGTGCTATTATCGAGCTGGTGAAAAATGGGTATGATGCAGATAGTCCTTTTTCAATTGTTCTGATAGATAATAGGTATGGTGTATATCATAATAGGATTGACCGAAAGTTGTATGACAAGTATTTGAAATTAGGAGTAGATGAGGGGTTGCTATTGTCAATTTATCAACAAAAGGAGAATGCATATTATGAAAAACCTAATGTAGATATAGAGCAAGTAGGAATATTAAAAAGGAAACTGCAGAGAAATTCTTGCTTGTATATTATTGATGCAGGTGAGGGAATGACTGGCTTTATAATTAAGGATTATTGGATGACGATTGGAACGGACAATAAGTCAACTAACTTCACTACCAATTGTGGTCGAGTAAAAGCAGGTGCAAAAGGTATAGGTCGCTTTGCTCTTGATAAACTAGGAGAACGATGTGAGATGTTTACTTTCTTTGACCCTGTAGTACATGAGGACAAAAATGAAAATGGTGAGATAACAGAGTTCTGTGGCTATCATTGGATTGTAAATTGGAGCGATTTTGAAGGACAAGATAAAACAATCGATCATGTTGGTGCAGAATTGGAAGGAATCTCAGATTTGACATACATGGATTGTCTTCATCAAATACCTTTGACTTCTTCTGTAAAGCATCTTGTAAATAAACAATCTCTTTTGCATGGTACGATTCTCAAAATTAGTAGTTTGCGTGATATTTGGGATGATGAGGCGATAAAAAATGTCTATGAAGATTTGGGCGTTTTAGTTCCGCCAAGTGAAAATCGTGATTTCACCATTAGTTTAGTATCTCTTGATAATCCTCAAAGATATGGGGAGGTGGAAAGTTCCTTTTGCGATGATTTTGATTATAAGATAGTTGCTCATGCAGATGCCAATCAGAAGGTAAATGTTAGGATATTTAGAAATGAATATAACATAGAGGCCATTCCTTTATCTTTCTTTGAAAGAGTTAATCAGCAAGAATATCCATATAAGCGTGAAGACTTTATGCGAGGATATTGGGATGCAACTCGTTCTTTTGCGCAGCTGATACCTGGATTTCGAGATACAGATGCGGATGGTGTCTTATCAAAGATAGGTAAATTTGACTTTGTCTTTTATTACTTGAAACGTTCTGCTACAAAAAATGATGAATCTCGATTCTTTTATCGACAGTGCCCTTACAATCTTCGTAAAAGTTGGCTAGATAAATTTGGAGGAATAAAATTGTTTAGAGACAATTTTAGGGTTCGTCCATATGGCGAGAAAAACGATTCTGCCTTTGATTGGTTAGGTATTGGCATGCGAAAAAATAATAGCCCTGCAGGTATAGCAAAAAAGCAAGGTGGTTATCGTGTTGAGTCAGAAAATATAGCAGGATCTATACTTATCTCTCGTTTAGCAAATATTGATTTTGAAGACAAGTCTAGTCGAGAGGGCTTGCAAGAAAATAAAACGTTTGCAATATTTAAACAGATAATTATTGGAATTATCAAGATTTTTGAGGATGATAGAGCTTTGATAGCTCGTGAATTGGCGGCTGATGACCAAGAACGTAATGGTGCGGTCAGGGATAGAGAAAAGGCTGAGGAACTTGCAAATAAAATAATAGAAGAGAATCGAAAGAAGAGGCTTGAGTCGGTAGTATCGAACGATGAAAATTCTTTTGATTATCAATTGAATCTGTTGGCAACAGTTAATGAACAAAAAAATGAAGAGATTAAGCAACTTCGTGAGGAGCAGCGAATACTGCGTGCGTTGGCTAGTAGTGGTCTCATGTTGGCATCCTTTGCACATGATTTGAGTAAGTTTAATGATAATTTAGAGTATCGTTATGATAAAATTATAAATTTGCTTAATAATAAAGTTACTATTGGTGATTTTCCTGCTGTTAGAAGAAAAAATCCTTTTATCCTTTTAAATCAAGCTAAAGAAAATTATTCGAAGATGCAACGCTGGTTTAGCTTCTCTACTGATATAGTAAAGAAAGATAAACGTAAAAGAAAGGCCGTGGCTCTTGTGGCTTATTTTGACAAATTGGAAGAGACATGGTCTGGAATTTTTGGGGAACGTGGTATTCGATTCTTGCATGATAAGGTGGATAATGTTTCTATGCGTGCTTTTGAAATAGATTTTGATAGCATATTTTACAATTTGATTTCAAATTCCGTGGAAGCTTTTATTCGGCTGAGAGAGAATAGAGATCGTGTAATAACGGTTTGTGTCGAACAAAATGAGAAGTCTATTGTCTTTATATATCGTGATAGCGGTCCTGGGTTATCTTCCGAAATCGTAAATCCAAATGATATTTTTAAGCCTCTTTTTACGACAAAGCGTAGTACAAGTACCGGTGAGGAAATCGGTACAGGACTAGGAATGTGGCTTGTAAAGCTGATTTCTGAAGATAATGATGCTCGTGTTATATTACTAACACCAAAAGAAGGTTTTGGTATTCAAATAGTATTTCCAATTAAATATAAACGATGACTATGGAGTATAAGGTAATGTTTATAGATGAAGAAACTACTCAGCATGAGGACTTTGAAGACCACTTTGATGAGTATTGGCCAGAGGCAAAGGTGATATGTGTATTTCCATCTCCGACCCTAAATGAAATGATGGAAGAGATTGAGCAATATCAACCTAATGCGATAGTAGTTGATTTTCAGTTAAATGACAAAAAAACGGATATTGATTATAATGTTTGCTATAATGGTGTGGAGTTGCTAAAAGAGATTCAAGCGCAGAAGTTTGATTATCCTTGCTTTGTTTTAACTTCATATGATGATGATGCAGTAGCAGATTCTGATGATGTAAATTTCGTATATATCAAGAAAAATTTGCATTTTTCGTCTGATAATGGAAAGGTTTCTTTTGCTCAACGAGTAAAGAGTCAAATAGACAAATTTTTAGCAAGAGTAGAAAATGCCAAAGCGGAATTATCTGTGCTTTTGGAAAAAAGAAAATCTGGTGAGGCAAATGTGAAAGATGAAGGACGTATCATAGAATTGGATTCGTTTTTAGAGAAAACTTTGGATGCTACTGGGGCTATACCTGACGAAATGAAACATTTGTCTAATATGGAACGTTTAAATTCTTTGATAGATAAGGTTGACCAACTAATATGTAAATTTGACTAATATGACTTATCCTTTTCGTAGCATTCCACCAAAGCGTACTTGTACAAAACATTATAGTCTGTATAATAGGTACAAGCCTTTTCTTGCGGAAGACTTTAACCATAAATGCGGTTATACGGATTGTTCTGACTTTTGGTTTGGGGGACAGTGTAATTTTCAGATAGACCACTTTAAGCCGAAAGTAAAATACCCTCATCTAATATCAGAATATGGTAATCTTGTATATTGTTGTTCGTATGTGAATCGCGCGAAATTGGATGATGATAGTCCAAATTATTTGGATCCATGTGAAGTGGATTATAATTTGCATTTTGAACGTGATGAAAGGGGATTTATTGTGGGTAAGACTCCCCAGGGGTGTTATATGGTAGAGCATCTGCAACTAAATCTTTTTCGATATGCCATCTGCTGGAATTTGGATCGTTTAAGTGAAGGTATTAGAAAACTAAAGGAAGTTGTTAGAACTTCTGAAGAAAAAAGTCTTCTTTTGGACTTGTATAAAGAGTATTATAAATATGAAGATTATTTAAGGGATAATCTATAATAATCTTAAGTTAATGTTACAACGAATTTTTCCGTTTTTGAAACGTAATCTGCCCCAAGACCCATTCTTAATTAATAGAATCTTTGTGTCATTATATATTATATATAATAAGGTGGGGCTGTATAACCAGTTTATAAAAGAATATGTCATATCAGAAGCAGACACGGATTATGATGAACTAGAAAAGGTACTTGTATTCTTAAGAGAGTATGATGTAAAGGAGGTTGACCTAGAGGATATAATAAAGCTCTTTGAGTTTGTTATTTCTCCTTCAGATAGGATAGTGACGGGTGCAATCTATACGCCTAAGAAAATCAGAAAGTTTATCCTTGATGCTTGTCTTTGCCAGAGCACTGAACTGTCGCAAATTCGTATCGCAGATATTGCTTGTGGATGTGGAGGCTTTCTAATGGATGCGGCCAAAAAGATTCGTCAGGTTACAAGAATGTCTTATCGTGATATTTTTAAGCAATGCATCTATGGCATAGATATACAGGATTATTCGATTGAAAGGTGTAAGATACTTTTGAATTTGTTGGCTTTGACAGAAGACGAGATTGCTGATTTTGAATTTAATCTGCTGTGTGCCGACACGTTGGGCTTCAAATCAGAATCTTGGAACTCTAGCTTTAATCACTTTGATGTAATAGTGGGTAATCCGCCTTATGTTTGTGGTCGAAATATAGAGGATGATATTAGGCAGAAAACCAAATGGTATGAAGTGTGTGATTCCGGTTCAACAGATTTATATATTCCTTTTTTCCAGATTGCAGTTGAGATGCTAAAAGATGGAGGTAAATTAGGATATATTACAATGAACTCTTTTCTGAAGAGTCTTAATGCTCGTAGGTTAAGGTCGTATTTTGAAGATAATCATTTTGACATTCAAATCATTGATTTTCGAGGACATCAGGTATTTAAGGGCAAAAGTACTTATACGTGCTTATTTTTCTTAGGAAAAAAGAAGAGTGACGTACTTCATTATTATTGTGATGAAAAGGTAAAACTTAGTAAGCGAATGCGATTTGAAGAAATTCCTTGGAAGTTGTTGAATGCAGATAAGGGATGGAATTTGAATCAAAACAAGGCGGCAAACAAAATAGAGTCAGTTGGCATTCCCTTGTTTGAGTTTTGCCAAACTCGGCATGGTATTGCGACATTAAGTAATAAGACTTATATATTTTTGCCATCTAGGGAAGATGATAAGTGTTATTATCTGGAAAGCGGCGGTGTCAGTTATCCTATAGAAAAAATGATATGTAGAAATATTGTGAATTCTAATAAACTGAACTCAGAGAAAATACTTGGTGACTTAGTTCGCAAAGTTATTTTTCCCTATGTGGTTAATGAGAATGGTAAGGCTGTTCTCCTCCAAGAAGATGTCTTGCGACAAACATATCCATTTGCATATTCTTATCTTAAATCCCAAAAGGAAATTTTAGATAAGCGAGATAAGGGAAAAGTGGATGGCTACCCAGCTTGGTATGCCTATGGAAGAACTCAGTCTTTAGTTATGCCATCAGTTAAGATGTTTTTCCCGAAAATCGCCAATAAACCTTTGAATTGTATCATTGTAAATGATTCAGAATTGCTGTTATATAATGGAATGGTCTTTGTTGGAGATGATGCCCGGAAGATGAAAATACTACAGAAAGTATTGGAGTCTGATATTTTTTGGTCATATGTTGTCGCTAATAGTAAGCCTTATACATCAGGGTATTATTCTCTGAACGGTTCAAACATAAAGAATTTTGGAATTCCTCGATTTACGATAGAAGAAGAGGAAGAACTTCTTCAATTGCAAGACAAAGTCGCAATTAATCAATGGCTGTATTTTTTTTATCAATGAATATGAAAAGATTACTTATTGAAACCATATTGATTCAATCTCTTAATCGGTTGTATCAAATCGACGAGTTAAATATAAGGTATGACGCTTCTGAGCGTAATGTTTATGCAAGATTAGCTCATCACATGGAGAGTATAATGAGAGAGTATGACAAAGAGCATAATTCTCGTTGCTTTGAAGGTTATTATGTTGATGTAGAGTATAATCGTATGGGGTTTGGTGACTTAAAACACTTTGAAGATTATAAGCACATGAGTCATTATATGGTAAGTGATTTGCTGATTCAGTCCAGAGGCTATAAACGTAATCTTTTGGCTATAGAGATGAAAAAGCCACATAATAGAAAAACTATAGAACAAGACCGAGAACGCCTAAAGTCTTTGGTTAGTCCCTCCTCTGATGAAAGTCCCTTGGATTGTGTGCATGGAACAGAGCTAGGCGCTTTCATTGTATAGTATAAAGAAGGTTGATATGGAACTATTCTATTATTCGAATAAAGATAGCGAAGTAAAGACAGAAAAACTTCGTGCGGTATGGGATGTTAATCAACATAATTTTCACATTGAATAATTATGAAAAAAGCAAACACAAGTTGCTATACTAGCAACTGTATCGGATTGAGAATCCAATGGATATGAAGGAAATGAACGAATTATTGCGCTTTTGCGCTAATGAATATGAGCGTATAGAGTGTGTGTCTTGCTCTTATTCTACTAATTATTCACAAAGTTGTGGACATGAATGTTACAATTGTTTGTTTAAAATTCATAGGGTGAATAATCATGACGTGCATTATGATTGTGAGAGAATTTTACACAGGTATATCTTAAAGTTTCAGATAAGGTATGCTAGCGAGATGGCTCGTTGGTTTTCTTGTGTATTCAAAAATAAAAAGATAGAATCCCCATTTTTGGTGTGTTCTCTAGGATGTGGTCCTGCATCTGAACTGTATTCACTTTTTGCTTTAGCTCGGTATCTGTCTATAGATGAAGAGAAATTAATCTATAAGGGATTTGATTTGGATGCAAAATGGAAAGTTATAAATGATAAAGAAAAAGAATCATTTAATGGGAAAAATGTGGAGTTTATATATTCTGATTTTTTCGATTTAGCTAATAATACTACCAACCATATAGATGTCCTTGTCCTAAATTATGTCTTATCAGATATAATGCGGTATGATAAAGATGAAGCTGATAGTATTATTGATAAAGTGTATGAATTGCTAGAAGATGGAACTATAGAAACTGTTATAATAAATGACATTGCACTTTTTTATACTGATGAGCAACGCAAGTCTGCTTATGTATGTATGCGGAAACTTGAACAAAAAGTACGAGCTAGTCAAATCAAGGCTACTATTACTAAATGGAGTTTTTCTGAGCCAAAAGTATCAGGAATTCCACTTTATGGTTTAAAATATCCTTATAATACAACTGTGTTTGAATACCCACAAGAAATTACGAAATATTCTCCGTTTCTTATTTGTGACAGCATATCAATGATTATACGAAAATCTTAATAACGATGATTTTAAGTGTTAGCAGAAGAACAGACATCCCTGCATTTTATTCAGATTGGTTTTTCAATAGGATAGAAGCTGGTTATGTTGATGTTCGTAATCCAATGAACATTCATCGGGTTAGCCGTGTCAAAATAACTCCTGATATTGTGGATTGTATTGTGTTTTGGTCAAAAAATCCGAAACCGATGTTTTCTAGGTTAGATAGATTGTCACAGTATCAGTATTATTTTCAATTTACACTAAATCCTTATGACCAACATATCGAAAAAGAGGTTCCTCTGAAAAGAAATATATTTGATACATTTCGGGAATTGTCAGAAAGGATTGGAAAAGAACGATTAGTTTGGAGATATGACCCAATACTCATTTCTGATATAATAGACGTAAATTATCATATCAAATATTTTGAGGAGATAGCAAAACGCATATCAGGCTATTCTGAACGTTGCGTAATAAGTTTTGTGGATTTGTACAAAAAAGTTAGCTCAAATGTTGCAGGACTTAATATTCGGAAACCTAATTCTGATGAAATTGAAATGTTGGTGAGAGCTTTAGTTCCTATAGCTTCTTCCTATGGATTTATTGTGCAAAGTTGTGCAGAGCATATTGACCTTAGTGAATTTGGAATAAACCATGGGGCTTGTATAGATCCTTTGTTGATATCTCATTTGATTGGTCAGTCAATTCATGTGCATAAAGATAAAAATCAAAGAAAGGAATGTGGGTGCGCCGAAAGTATAGATATAGGTGAATATAACACTTGTCAACACTATTGTGCATACTGTTATGCTAATTTTAACTGCGGTGTAGTTGCACGAAAAGTAGAAAAACATAGTCCAGAATCCTCTCTTCTTATAGGAGAACTTCAGGATTCTGATATTGTAAAAGAAAGGAAGGTAGGTTCGTTAAAAACTGAAAATACCTTTTTTTAAGATATATTTGATGGTTGGTATTTGGTCATAATAAAAATGGATTGTGGTTTTTTGGATTAATTAAATGGTAATTTATGAGCATGAATAACTTCAACGATATTAAAGTAGCCGTAGCCGGAACAGGCTACGTTGGTCTGAGCATAGCCACGCTATTGTCTCAGCACCATCACGTAACAGCAGTAGATGTAATCCCCGAAAAGGTGGAGAAACTCAACAATAGAGTTTCACCCATACAGGATGATTACATTGAAAAGTATCTGGCAGAGAAAAAGCTGAATCTAACAGCAACCCTCGATGGCAGGACTGCTTATCAGAATGCAGACTTTGTGGTGATAGCAGCACCAACCAACTACGACCCAGTAAAGAACTACTTCGATACAACCCATGTCGAAGAAGTAATCGACCTGGTGTTGGAGGTGAACCCAGACGCTGTGATGGTCATCAAGAGCACCATCCCTGTAGGCTATACCCGTAGCCTTTATCTGAAGTATGCCAAGAAGGGCGTCAAGAAGTTCAATCTCCTTTTCTCCCCAGAGTTCCTTCGTGAAAGCAAGGCACTCTACGACAACCTCTATCCAAGTCGCATCATCGTAGGCTATCCCAAGATTATTGACCGCCCTGAGTTTGCTGAGGAAAACGAAGCAATCATGAGCGTTACCGATGTCGAGAATATGAAAGAAGCTGCCAAGACATTTGCAGCCCTTTTGCAGGAAGGTGCCATTAAGGAAGATATCGATACACTTTTCGTGGGCATGAAGGAAGCCGAGGCAGTTAAGCTCTTTGCCAATACCTATCTTGCTCTTCGTGTAAGCTATTTCAACGAACTTGATACATACGCCGAGATGAAGGGACTCGATACCAAGGCCATCATTGATGGAGTAGGACTCGACCCACGTATCGGTACACACTATAACAACCCAAGCTTCGGTTATGGTGGCTATTGCTTGCCCAAGGACACCAAACAGCTCTTGGCAAACTATGCTGATGTACCAGAGAACCTGATTGAGGCAATCGTTGAGAGTAACCGCACACGCAAGGACTATATAGCAGATGCTGTATTGAAGAAAGCAGGCTGGTACAGTTATTCCGAGAACAATCAGTTTGGTGCTGAAGTAAATTCATGCGTCATTGGAGTCTATCGTCTGACGATGAAATCCAATTCCGATAACTTCCGCCAGTCTGCCATTCAGGGCATCATGAAGCGTATCAAGGCAAAGGGTGCAAAGGTCATCATCTATGAGCCTACATTGGAAGAGGGTAGCACCTTCTTCGGCAGCAAGGTTGTCAATGACTTGGCTGCTTTCAAGGCACAGAGCCATGCCATCATCGCCAACCGCTATGATGCTTGTCTGGATGATGTAAAGGATAAGGTATATACTAGAGATATATTTAGAAGGGACTAATTTTAACTGGGTATTTATATATTAAAATTTAAAATATACAAAGCAAATTTTCAAGTTCTTATGATAATCAAAAGCAAACAACGCAATTCTAATATAGAAATTTTTAGATTTGTATTAATGTGTTTCATTTTATTTTGGCATATATTAGTTCATGGCTACAACCTAAAAATGATGGGAGGAGAAGACTTTCATTATCCAAACATGTTCTTATTAGATGCCTTTTTTCTCGTATTATTTGCTCCTGCAACATATAGCTTTGTCTTTATATCAGGTTATTATGGAATTCATTTTAATTTAAAACGTTTAATAACATTATTATTATGGTGTTCATTGATTAGTGTTGGGGCTTATTTTTATAGTTGTTTTTCGCTTAGAGAATCATTTGATATCTTAGATTTCATGAGGTCTTTATTTCCAATAACTTCAAGAAAATGGTGGTTTATGACTGAATTTGTAATTTTATATATATTGTCTCCCATAATGAATTTAGGATTTGATTCTATTTCTCAAAAGCAACAGAAGATCTTGCTCTTTCTTTTATTTCTATTTTCTTTTATGGGAGTATTATTAATATACCCCAATCAAGGTAGCGATTTAAAAGGACTTATCTTGATTTATCTTTTAGCTAGATATTTGAAAACAAATGGATGTGCTTTTTTAAGTTTTAATAAATCTACTTTAATTTATATTATTTCGTTTTCAATATTATTTTTAGGAATTTGTGTAATTTATTATATATCTAATGAATACAAGGCTATTATATTAGCTAAACTTATTTTCCCATTTTGTGGATATGCTAATCCGTTTATTATTGTTATGGCAGTTACTTTATTCTTTATGGTAAAGAATATTCCATCATATTCAAATAAGTTTTTAAACAAAATATTAAAATCTAATTTGTTTATTTATCTGATAACTGAGATAGGATGTTTTGTTTCTTACAAGAATTTGGCTCACGAATTTTCTGAAAATTTTATATCTGCAGTTTTTCATAGTTTGATGATAATTGCTATATGTATGCTTGTTGGGCATATTGTTATATATATAGTAGAATTGATGTTCAGATTAGTTAGAAAAATTGAATTGTCTTTAATCAATAAATAATATAATTTAAGATGGCAGCTATTTCAGCTAATGATAAAAGAATTGCAAAGAATACATTATTTTTGTATTTTAGGATGCTTATATCTTTAGTAATAGGGCTCTTTACAGCACGTGTTACTATAAATGCCTTAGGTGTCCACGATTATGGATTGATGAATGTCGTTGGTGGAGTAATGGCTTTTTTAAGCTATTTTAGTACTTTATTAAGTCAAGGCACTTCTCGATTCCTTACTGTCGGCTTGGGAAAAGGTGATATGAATCAGCTTAGGAATATCTTTTCTGCTTGCGGCACAATTCATATAGTTTTGGCTCTTGTCACCTTGATTCTTGGAGAGACTATCGGCTTGTGGTTTGTAAATTACAAGTTAGTTATAGATCCAGGTCGAATGTTTGCAGCAAATTATATATACCAACTTACTCTTTTTTCAAGTTTCCTAAGCATAACACAGACTCCTTATATAGCAAGTATTACTTCTCATGAAAAGATGTCAACTTTTGCTTTTATGAGTATCTTAGATGTTGTTTTCAAATTGATAATTGTGATTATGCTACTTTATGTTGATACCGATAAATTAATATTGTATTCAACATTTTATTTTTGTGTAAGCTTATTGATGTTCTTTATGTATCGCATCTATTGCTTACGAAAGTTTTCGGAGTGTAATATGCATTTAAGATGGGATGCAAAATTATATAAAGAAATTTGGAACTATGTGGGTTGGAACTCAATAGGAACCTTTGCATTTATGGCGAACAATCAAGGTATTACGATTCTATTAAATTTATTTTTTTCTACAGTTGTTAATGCTGCACGAGGTATAGCTTCTACAGTCAGCAGCCAAGTAAGTGGATTTGTTATTAATTTCCAGATGGCAGCTGGTCCTCAAATTTATAAGCTTTATGCTAAGGGAGAATATTCTCAAATGAATCGTTTAGTATGTAATACTGCAAAATATTCTTCATATCTTGTAATTCTTATAGGATTACCTGTTTTTATAAAGACGGAAATATTAATTAAATTATGGCTTGGTAATATTCCAGAATATGTAATTCCTTTCATTAGGATTACTTTAATAGAGTTGTTTTTTAAAGCTATAGATTTTCCAATAGGTAATGGCATACATGCTTTTGGAAAAATGAAGTTACCTAATATAACTTCCTCTATTGCTTATATTTCTGTTCTTCCTTTAACTTATTTATTTCTCTATTTGGGAGCATCACCAATTATAGCATATATAATTGCTTGTATTTCATATCCTTTGGCATTGGTTTGTGATTTATGGATATTGAATAAGTTTTCAGGTTTTAGAATAGGATATTATCTGTTGAATGTTCCATTAAAAAGTATTTTTATTATTTTAATGTCTGCGATTCCTCCAACTTTGGTCTCATTTTCTTTGAATGATGGTTGGATAAATCTGATTTTAACAACAATGGTAAGCATATTTTTTTCTACATTTTTAGTTTTCTATGTTGGATTAGATATTGATATGCGTCAAAAAGTTGTTCGTAAAATAAAGTATAAATT
>UMGV01017923.1_pt1 | contig 17453 bp, 18 predicted proteins | sample 1965361 | NCBI WGS metagenome assembly UMGV01 (sample SAMEA4836081, study PRJEB28245) | human gut metagenome | biome: gut microbiome; material: fecal sample | place: Denmark | collected 2008
TGGGAAGGAATGGTTGGACTTATGTATCCTAGTGATTATGGTTATGCGGCAGGAAACAGTTGTGTAAATGGTACTATATTATATAATTATGAAGGAGAATGTATGAATAAGGATTGGCTCAATATTTCATATGCTTTCCAGTGGTTAATGTCGCCGAGTTCGGGCGTTTCCGACGTTGTGTTCGACGTCCGCTCGTCCGGCTCCGTCCGCAAAATCAACCCTACCAGCTATACCCGTTCGGCACGCCCAGTCTTTTATCTGAGCTCTAGTGCAAGTATATCGGAAGGAGAAGGAACCTCTAATAAACCCTACATCCTATCCTAATACATACATATAATACATATACATACAACCCATAGGGTACTAACCCATACCCCCTTTAACATACACTATTAAAGAAAGAAAGTGATACTATGCTAAAAAATATCTTCCTTGATGTATTTAGTGATACGTGGCCTACAATCCTAATAGCCGTCGTAATAGCCGTATCACTAAGACTAGCATATCTACTAAAAGGACATAAAAAAATAATACTCTATAAAGAACTCCTAATGCTTATATTCATAATCTATGCTCTCTGTCTTTTCCATGTTGTAACCTATCAAGATGTGAACTTTGGTACCAATAACTTTATTCCCTTTAAAGAGATATTTCGCTACGATTTAGGTACCCCCAAGTTTATAAAAAACATAATAGGGAATATAATTATGTTTATTCCCTTCGGGTTCTTCGCATCCTATTTCCTCAAAAGTAAAAAGATAAGCATCCCCTTAATACTAACCATAATATTAACAACCACCATAGAAACAGTCCAGTACTATATAGGAAGAGTCTTCGATATAGACGATATCATCCTAAATATAGTAGGAGGAATACTAGGCTATCTCCTCTTTATAACAATGGACTTTCTTCAAAATAAAATACCAGGATTAAAAAATAATCACATCTTAAACTTGCTAATTATCATAATAATTGTTATAATAGTCATATACGGGTTCGATATAAATATATTCGGACTATACGGATAGGGGGGATAAAATGTACGATGTAATAAACAATTACGGAAAAGAAATACCAAACTATGAAGAAATAGAAAAATATGTAGAATACCTCGTAAAAGAACTAAACCTAGATAACTGTATGTTTAATATCATCTTTATAACCAATAAAGAAATCCATAAAATAAATAAAGAATATAGAAATGTAGATAGACCAACTGATGTCATATCCTTTGCCCTTGAAGACAATAAAGATATCGAATACAAAGACTTTAGACTACTAGGAGATATCTATATATCCGTAGATAGAGCCATAGAACAAGCAAGAGATTATAACCACTCCCTAAAAAGAGAACTATGTTTCCTATCAACCCACGGTATCCTTCATCTTCTCGGATATGATCACCAAACAAAAAAAGAAGAAGAAATAATGTTTACTAAACAAAAGGAGCTATTAGAAAAATATGGAATACAAAGGAACTAAAAAAAGAACATTTAAAAACAGTGTTAAAGATTGCCTTGATGGCATAAACTTTGTTCTAAGTAATGAAAGAAATTTTGTAAGAGAAATAATAATGGGAATGATAGCCCTTACGCTATGCGTGTTTTTAGAAGTATCCCCTTATGAATACATAACCGTTCTTTTACTAATCTGTTTTGTCCTCATAATGGAACTAATAAACACTGCCTTAGAGAAAGTAGTAGACCTATATACAACCCAGTATAACGAACTAGCTAAGATAATAAAGAATGTCTCCGCTGCCTCTGTCTTAATAATGTGTACATTCTCAGCAATAATAGGAATAATAATCTTTTTACCAAAAATACTCAATATTATTAGATAACCTCTAATAATATTTTATCATAAATAAAACTTGCTTTAATCAATATTTAGTAAGGAGAAAATATGAAAATAAAACTAAATAAAAACTATGTAAAACTAGTATTACCCTATATCCTAGTAACAACAACTATCTATTCATCAAGATACCTAATAACAGATAAACTTCCCCTTATAAGAAATAAAGAAGAAATAAATACCAAAGATGTACTAATATTAGGAGAAAAAACAAGCCAAGGTTCCTATTATGAAACCCTAGATAATAAACCAAACCAAGTACGCCTCTATACAAAATGTATCCCCCATAATAATAAATACAAACTACAAGGCTACCTCTATACATTTAATAAATATAATGAAGAAGAACTACAGATAGCCATAGAAAACCAAGATGAAGCCTATATAAAAGAAATATTAGGACCACCCAAAGAAATAGAAAGAGAAGTATCAGAAAAAATAAAAACCCCCTATATAGAAGGAATAATATTCAAAGATTCAAATACACCCACTCTAATAAAAGAAAGCCTTCCCGAAACCATTTTAAACAATACCTTTCTAATAGCCACATCCATAGTAGCATCAAAACTAATAAATGAAGTCGCCTATATAATAAAAGAAAGAAAAGAATACAAAAAAACTCCCAAAAATTAACTTTACTAAACTTTTTGTTTGCATTTACAAAAATATATGCTATAATATATACGTTTGAAAGAGGATTATTATGAGAACTGAAGATTTTGATTACAATTTACCCCCCGAATTAATTGCCCAAACACCCCTAGAAAAAAGAGATAACTCAAAACTAATGGTGCTTGACAAAGAAACCGGAGAGGTAAAACACGAAACATTTAAAAACATTATAAACTATTTAGATAAAGGAGACGTCCTTGTCTTAAACGATACCAAAGTATTACCAGCTCGCCTTATAGGAACCAAAGAAGAAACCGGTGCCACTATTGAACTACTACTATTAAATAACGTTCTCGACCATACTTGGAAGGCCCTAGTAAAACCAGGAAAAAGAGTAAAAAAAGGAACCATAGTTACCTTTGGTGAAGGAATGCTAAAAGCAAAATGCATCGAAGAATTAGAAGACGGTATAAAAAAATTCCAATTAATATACGAAGGAGTACTACTCGAAATATTAGATAAACTAGGGACAATGCCCCTTCCACCATATATTCACGAAAAACTCCAAGATAAAGACCGTTACCAAACCATATACGCCAAAAATACCGGAAGTGTCGCTGCTCCAACCGCTGGATTACACTTTACCCAAGAATTACTAGACCAAATAAAAAATAAAGGCATAGAAATATGCTTTGTAACACTCCACGTTGGTATAGGCACATTTAGACCCGTATCCGTAGAAGACGTAACCAAACACAAAATGCACAGTGAGTATTATAATATGAATAAAGAAACAGCAAGTATCCTAAATAAAGCTAAGGAGGAAGGAAGAAGAATAATATCCGTAGGCACCACTACCACTAGAGTACTAGAAACAATAATGACAAAATACAATACCTTTAAAGAATGCTGTGGTGATACCGATATCTTCATATATCCAGGCTATAAATTCAAGGCCATAGATGCTTTAATAACCAATTTTCACTTACCAAAGTCAACCCTAATAATGCTTGTTAGTGCTTTTAGTTCCAAAGAAATAATACTAAATGCCTATAATGAGGCTGTCAAAAACAATTACCGCTTTTTCTCTTTTGGAGACAGTATGTTCATAAAATAACTAAAAGAAAGGGGGGACCAAATGATAACAAATGAAATAGTTAACGAAATAAGAGCCAAAACCGATATCGTAAGTATCATATCAGCTTATCTCCCCTTAACAAAAAAAGGCAAAAACTATTTTGGAGTATGCCCCTTTCACGATGACCATTCCCCCTCAATGAGTGTCTCCCCCGATAAACAAATATATACCTGTTTCTCGTGTGGAGCCTCAGGAAATGTTTTTAACTTCGTATCCAGTTATGAACACATAACATATTACGAAGCCGTAAAACTACTAGGAGAACGCTTAGGATACAATATAAACACATCCCCCAAAGAAAAAAAAGACGATATAAGTTATGAAATATATGATAAAGCGTGCAAATTTTATCAAAATAACATAAATACCACTCTTGGAAAAAATGCAATCGAATATTTACATAGTAGACAAATAAACGATGAACTAATAAATAAGTTCAAAATAGGCCTATCAATGACCAAAGTATCCCTAACCGAATATCTTCTCGGAAGCGGTTATGAACTAAACAAACTAATAAATATAGGCCTTACAAATGAACAAACCAAAGATATCTTTTTAAATAGAATAATGTTTCCCTTATTCGATTTAAAAGGAAATGTTGTGGCCTTCTCCGGAAGAATATACAATACCAAAGATGGAAGCAAATACGTAAATACCAAAGAAACAAATATCTTTAAAAAAGGAACAATGCTCTATAACTACCATAATGCCCGTGAACACCTAAAAGTAAACGATACCATTATCGTAATGGAAGGCTTTATGGATGTCATAAGAGCATACTCAATAGGAGTTGTAAGTTGTGTTGCAACTATGGGAACTGCCTTAACTAAACAAAATGCCCTTAACTTAAAGAAAATGGCTACCAATATTATCCTCTGTTTTGACGGTGATAAAGCCGGTGAAGAAGCAACCACTAAGGCCATTAAAATCTTTGAAGAAATAGATGTAGTACCCAAAGTAGTAAGATTAGAAGATAACTTAGATCCCGATGAATACATTCTAAGCCGTGGTAAAGAAAGCTTTCTAGCCAAAATAAATAATCCCATTAGCACATTAGAATTCAAAATGAATATCTATAAAGGAAACAAAAACTTTACCGATGTTGAAGAAATATCCAAATACATAAACGAAGCCTTAAAAGAATTATCAAAATTAGATGATGAACTATTAAAAGAATTAACCATAAAAAAATTAGAAAAAGAATACGGGGTGGGATACGATGTATTAAAAAAGAAACTACAAAGTTTTGAAGTAATAAAACCAAAAGACTTGCCAAAAGCCGTAATAAAACCCAAAAGTTATGGAAAATACGAAACCGCTCAACGAAATCTCTTATACTATATGATTAAAGAAAAAGAAGTCCTAGAATACGTTGAAGAAAAATTATCATACTTTCCCAATGATAATTTACGCTTTTTAGCAAATGAAATATTTACATTTTATCATAAATATGGTATTCTAGTAGTCGCCGACTTTATAACAAGTTTAGTAAACGAAGAAGAACTGTATAAAATATTCCAAGAAATAATCAGTATGAATTTAAAAGAAAAATATACTAAAGAAGAAATCGACGACTATATATACCTTATAAACGAATACCCCAAGAAAAATAAAATAAACAAACTCGAAGAAGAACTACGAAAAGAACCAGACCCAATAAAAAAAGCTCAGATATTAAGTAAGATAATGGAAATAAAAGGAGTGAGAAAATGATAGAGGAAATAAAAAGCTTTGAGGATAGAAAAGAAGAACTAATAAAACAAGGAAAAGAAAAAGGCTATGTAACTTACGAAGAAATAGCCAAAGGATTAAAAGGCCTCGATTTAGATAGCGATTCCCTTGATGACTTATACAATAGTTTTATGGAAAACAATATCCAAGTAGCAACAGATGAAGATATGGTAGGGGAGACTGAAGACGAAGATGAAGGAGGAGACTTTGAAGACCTCTTAAAAGATAGTACTCTTGCCAAAGAACTAACCATAAATGACCCCGTTAGAATGTATCTAAAAGAAATAGGTAAAATAAGTTTACTTTCCCTCGAAGAAGAAACCGCTTTATCAGAAAGAATAGTAGCCGGTGATGAAGAAGCCAAAAATATCTTAGCCGAATCAAACCTCCGTTTAGTAGTATCAATAGCCAAAAGATACGTAGGACGTGGTATGCTATTTTTAGACTTAATTCAAGAAGGAAACATTGGTCTTATGAAAGCCGTTGAAAAATTTGATGCCGAAAAAGGATATAAATTCTCAACTTATGCCACTTGGTGGATTAGACAAGCCATAACCCGTGCTATCGCTGACCAAGCCAGAACAATAAGAGTACCCGTACACATGGTTGAAACAATAAATAGATTATCACGTTTCCAAAGACAATTAACACTTGAATTAAATAGAGAACCAACGGAAGAAGAACTAGCAAAAAAAATGCACCTTTCTGTCGATAAAGTAAGAGAAGTAATCAAAATAGCCCAAGAACCCGTATCATTAGAAACTCCAATAGGTGAAGAAGACGATTCACACTTAGGTGACTTTGTTAAAGACGAAAGAAGTATGTCACCAGAAGAGTTCACTGTCCACGAAATGCTCAAAGATGAAATCTTTGATGTCCTTCTTACCCTAACCGAAAGAGAAGAACAAGTTTTAAGACTAAGATTTGGACTAGATGACGGATCTTGTAAAACCCTTGAAGAAGTAGGGCAAATGTTTGGTGTAACCCGTGAAAGAATTAGACAAATAGAAGCCAAAGCCCTAAGAAAATTAAGGCATCCATCAAGAAGTAGAAAACTAAAGGACTTCTTAAATGATTAAAATATCCAAAAGACTAAAAAAAATTGCCGACCTTGTTCCCGATAACTGTACTACTTGTGATGTAGGTTGTGATCACGCACTACTTGATATATATTTATATCAAACAAAAAAAAATATCAAGTTAATAGCTTCCGATATCAATAAAAATGCCCTCTCTGGAGCCATTAAAAATATCAAAAAATATAACTTAGAAGATAAAATACAAACAGTAGTATCCGATGGATTAAAAAATTTACCCATAAATAATATCGATACCATAATAATATCCGGTCTCGGTTCTGCTACTATAATAAGTATCCTAAAAAAAGAATACCTATCTAATATAAAAAATATAATAATATCATCTCATAACCACACCGAAGAAGTAAGGGAGTATATGCAGAAATTAAATTTCTGTATTGAAGAAGAAACAATTATAAAAGAAAACAATATCTATTATATCCTATTAAAATACAAAAACGGTAACCAAAAACTAACAGATTTTGAAAAACAGTATGGACCAATTATCCTAAAACAACAAAGAAAAATAGATACAGAGTACTTAAACAATATATTAGATACCAAAAAGAAACTATATACAAAATTACCAAAAGGAGAAAAAAAGTCCCAATTAAAAAAAGAAATAAACTACTTAGAGAAGCAAACTACCTATAAATAACTTAGGTAGTTTTACTTAGTAAAATACTGAAAATTTAATGAAAAAAAACCAAAAATAGTTGCATAATTAAAACTATTAATATATAATGAAAAAAGACCAAAAGGAGGAAATATGATAAAACTATTAAAAAAACTAAAACCCAAACAATGGCTATATATACTAGTTTGTGTAGCCCTAATCGTTTTACAAGTATATCTAGATCTAAAACTACCCGACTATATGGCTAGTATAACAAAGATAGTACAAACCGAGGGAAGTTTAGTCAAAGACGTACTTGGCGAAGGAGCCAAAATGCTCATCTGTGCCTTTGGAAGTTTACTATCCGCTGTTGTTGTCAGCTATTTTGTAACCAAAGTAGCATCTACCTTTTCCCGTGATTTAAGAAAAGACATCTTTGGAAAAGTACTATCATTTAGTATGGAAGAAATCAAAAACTTTTCAACAAGTAGCTTAATAACAAGAACAACAAACGATATAACCCAAGTCCAAATGCTAATAGCAATGGGTATGCAAATGCTTATAAAAGCCCCCATTATGGCCGTATGGGCAATAATGAAAATATATGGCAAAGGCTTTGAATGGAGTGTCATAACCGCTGGAGCTGTCGGAATACTCCTAATAATGATACTAATACTAGTACTAGTAGCCTTACCAAAGTTCAAGATAATACAAAAACTAACCGATAATCTAAACCATACATCAAGAGAAAACCTAACCGGAATAAGAGTAGTAAGAGCCTTCAATGCCGAGAAGTATCAAGAAGGAAAGTTTGCAAGTGCAAATAACGAACTAACCAAAACCAATATGTTTACATCAAGAACAATGGCTCTTCTAACCCCAGGTATGCAGCTCATAATGTCAGGACTATCCCTTTCCATATATTGGGTTGGAGCCTATATGATAAATGATGCCGGTATGCTAGATAAACTAACCATATTCAGTAATATGGTCGTATTCTCATCTTATGCAATGCAAGTAGTAATGTCATTTATGATGTTAACAATGATCTTTATATTCTATCCCCGTGCTCAAGTATCAGCTAAAAGAATACTAGAAATACTAGAAAAGAAACCAAAAATAGTATCCGGAGTATTCAGTGGAAAAACCAAAGAAACAGGAACAATAGAATTTAAAGATGTAACATTTAGATACCCAGATGCCGAAGAAAATATGCTTGAAAACATATCATTCAAAGTCGAAAAAGGCGAAACAGTAGCCTTTATCGGATCAACAGGTTCCGGAAAATCAACCCTAGTTAACCTCATACCAAGATTCTATGACGCCACTTATGGTGAAGTATTAGTAGACGGAGTAAACGTAAAAAACTATAAACTAGAAGAACTAAATAACCGCCTTGGCTATGTATCCCAAAAACCAATCATATTTTCAGGAACAGTATCATCAAACATATCTTACGGATTAGTAAATAACAAAAAAGTATCAAAAAGTAAGATAGAAGAAGCAAGTAAAGTAGCTCAAGCTAGTGAATTTATCGAAAAAATGGAAGACAAATACAATTCCAGTATCTCAAGATCAGGAACCAATATATCAGGAGGACAAAAACAAAGACTATCAATAGCCCGTGCTATTGCTAGAGATCCCGAAATATATATCTTTGACGATACCTTCTCAGCACTAGATTACAAAACCGATACCACTCTTAGAAAAGAATTAAAAAAACACACCAAAGATGCCACAACCCTAATAGTAGCCCAAAGAATAGGAACTATCAAAAATGCCGATAAAATAATCGTTCTAAATGAAGGAAAAATAGTAGGACAGGGAACACACAAAGAACTATTAAAAACCTGTGATGTTTATAAAGAAATAGCCCTATCCCAGTTAAGTAAGGAGGAACTCGAAAATGCATAATCACGAAAATAACGATAATCAAGTAAAAGACTTCAAAAAAGCCATAACAACCCTTCTAAAAAACTGTAAACCATATAAAACATCCATCATCATAGTAATGATTCTATCAGCCCTAGCAAGTGCCTTAGGAGTATATGGGCCAGGAAGATTAAAAGAAATAACCGATACCATTACTGAAGGAATAATGACAGGAATAGACTTAAGTAAAGTAACCAAAATAGCCATTACCCTAACCATAGTATACACACTAAGTTGGCTTTTCAATTGCTTAGCAGGCTTCATAATGGCTACAGTTACCAATAAATTTTCTCAAAAACTAAGAAAAAACCTTTCCCATAAAATAAATAAACTACCCCTAAAATACTTCGATAAAAACAGTTATGGAGATGTATTATCAAGAATAACTAATGATGTAGATACAATTGGCCAGTCCCTAAACAATAGTATCAGTGACTTTGTAGGTGCCATTACCCTCTTTATAGGTTCAATAATAATGATGTTTGCAACCAACTGGATAATGGCCATAACCGGAATAGTAGCCAGTTTAATAGGCTTTGCCCTAATGATTGTAATACTATCCAAAAGCCAAAAATACTTCCTTCTTCAACAACAACAGTTAGGAGAACTAAATGGCCATATCGAAGAAGTATACTCAGGCCACGATGTCGTAACAGTCTATAACGCCAATAAAGAAACAACCCAAAAGTTCGATGAAATAAACAATAAACTATACGATAGTGCCCGTAAAAGTAGATTCCTATCAGGACTAATGATGCCCCTAATGAGTTTTATCGGATCCTTTGGATACGTAGCCGTATGCGTAGTAGGAGCAGCCCTTGTTATAAACGGAAATATAACCTTTGGCGTAATAGTAGCCTTTATGATCTATATAAGACTATTCACAAACCCATTAAGTACAATTGCTCAAGCAATGACATATATCCAGTCAACAGCTGCTGCATCCGAAAGAGTATTCGACTTCTTAGATGAAGAAGAAATGCCAAGTGAAAAAAATATCACTCAAAAATTATTACCTGAGGAAGTAAAAGGAAACGTTATCTTTGATCACGTAAAATTCGGCTATGATGAAGACAAAATAATCATAAAAGATTTCTCAGCAAATATCAAAGCCGGTTCTAAAGTTGCAATTGTAGGCCCTACAGGAGCCGGTAAAACAACAATGGTTAACTTACTAATGAAGTTCTACAATATAAATTCCGGTGATATAAAAATAGATAACATATCCATAAAAGACCTAACTAGAGAAAACATTCACGACCTCTTTGTAATGGTCCTTCAAGATACATGGCTCTTTAAAGGCACAATCAAAGATAACATTAGATTTAATAGAGATAATATAACTGATGAAGAAATAAAGACAGCTTGTAAAACCGTAGGAATGGACCACTACATAAGATCCCTATCTAAAGGCTATGACACAATGCTTGAAGAAGTAGATAACCTTTCTGCCGGACAAAAACAATTACTAACCATAGCCCGTTGTATGACAAGTTCAGCACCACTATTAATACTAGATGAAGCAACATCATCAGTAGATACCAGAACCGAAGAACTAGTCCAAAAAGCAATGGATAAACTAACGGAAGGCAAAACATCCTTTATAATAGCCCATAGATTATCTACCATAAAAAATGCCGATTTAATTCTAGTTATGAACGAAGGAAACATCATTGAACAAGGAAATCACGAAGAATTACTAAAACAAAACGGTTTCTATGCTAAATTATATAATTCCCAATTTGAGAATGTGTAAAACAGTATTCCTTAGTTGGACTGAGAGAACCAAGCCAAAAAGCTTAGTTCTTTTTAGTATTAAACACAATATTAGTAACAAAAAAGTCAATTATTATGATATAATATTATAAACATTATAAATAAAAAAATCAGGAGGAAATGTATGATTAAAGGAAAACCATTTGTAAAGTGGGCTGGAGGAAAAAGACAAATAATAGATAAATTAAAACAATATGTTCCCGATGAGTTTAATACTTATTATGAACCGTTTATAGGTGGAGGAGCATTATTGTTCGAACTTTCACCTAAAAAAGCCATTATTAATGATTGCAATAAAGAACTGATGAATGTATATGAATGTATTAAAGATGAAAAAAAGTTTGAAGCAATGTGCCGAGAACTAAATCATCACGAAACCGAACATTCAGAAGAATATTATTACGAGATTAGAAATTTAGATAGAGATAAAAAGAAATTTAATAAGTTAGCAGACTATAAAAGAGCAGCTCGTACTATTTACTTAAACAAAGCTTGTTTTAACGGTTTATATAGGGTTAATAGCAAAAATGAATTTAATGTACCATTTGGTAAAAAAACTAAGGTAAATACTTATGAAGGACAAAATTTAGGTATTATTTGTGGATATTTAAATTATAATGACATTAAGCTGTTATCAGTAGATTTTGAAGAGGCAGTAAAAGATGCCAAAAAAGGAGATTTTATATATTTTGATCCACCTTATGATTCTGATACATCAACATTTAATAGTTATACTGAAGATGGTTTTGGCAAGGAAGAACAAAAACGCCTTGCCAAAGTATTTAAAGAACTATCTGATAGAGGTTGTTATGTGATGCTTTCTAATCATAATACAGTATTAGTAAATGAATTATATAAAGATTTCAATATTCATATAATTGAAGCAAAGAGAAATATTAACTCTAATGGAAATAAGAGAGGTAAAGTAGAAGAATTAATTATTACAAATTTTGAAAATAAAAGAGGATTTTAATAATCAATGATGTATAATATATAAGGAGGTAGTATGTGAATAAAAAGTTTTATTATGAAGATAAAGATTTTAAACTCATACAAGGTGATTCTTTTAAAATATTAAAAGAAATAGAACCAAAAAGCATTGATATGATATTTGCTGACCCCCCTTATTTTTTATCCAGTGATGGTATTTCTTGTAGTGGTGGAAAAATGGTATCAGTAAATAAAGGTAATTGGGATAAATCTATCAGTATAGAAGAAAAACATCAATTTAATCGAAAGTGGATTAAACTATGCTATCATATATTAAAAGATAACGGTACTATTTGGATTAGCGGAACTATGCACAATATTTATTCAATAGGTATGGCATTGGAACAAGAAGGATTTAAAATAATAAATAATATAACTTGGAAAAAGTTAAATCCTCCCCCAAATATTAGTTGTAGGGCATTTGTTCATTCCACTGAAACAATTATATGGGCAAAAAAAAATTTAAAAAATTCCAAACACAAATTTAATTATTCATTAATGAGAGAATTAAACGGGGATAAACAAATGAAAGACGTCTGGGAGACATCACTAACTAAACCTAGTGAGAAAAAATGTGGTAAACATCCTACTCAAAAACCTATGGAAATATTAGAAAAAATTATATTATCATCAACAGATGAAGGTGATTTAATATTAGACCCATTTAATGGAAGCGGTACTACGGGAATTGTTGCTAGCAGATTAAATAGGAAGTATATAGGTATCGAAAAAGAAAAAGAATATTTTGACTTAACAATAAGAAGAAGGGAAAGTGATATAAAATGAAACGTGAATTTGATAATGTAATAAAAGGTCTAAAAAAGAGTATTACTCCAACTGATTTTTTTGTAGACTATCCTAAAGTATATTTAAATATAAAGGATTATGAAAGACATTTAAATTTATTAAATAGTTTAATTGGTAAAGAAAATATTGAAGAAGAATTTATTGATTTAATATCTGAATATCCAGAAATAATGAAATCAATTCCAATTCTTTTAGCAACCCACGAAACAAAATTTGATATTGTAAATGTTCCAACAATGACAATACTTGATAATATAAAAAATAGAAATTTTAATATTATAGATGAACAATATATATGCTATGATTTTATTCAATTAAATCATCCTATTGAAGATTATGCTGAATTCTTAAAAAAGAGTGGTTTATTAGAATTGCTAAAAGATAAAAAGATTAAAAGTCTTGTTGATTATGCAATAGGAATAGAAGTAGGTATGGATACTAATGCTAGAAAATCTAGGTCTGGAAAAATAATGGAAACAATAGTTGAAGAATATATTAAACTTTTAGATATTGAATACAATTGTCAAATGAAAAGTGCTAATATAGATAAGAAATATGGAACCAATTTATGTTCAATAGGTAAAGCAACTAAAAAGTTTGATTTTGTTTATAAAAGTAAAACTGATGGAAAAATAATAGTTATGGAAGTTAATTATTATGGAAAGCAAGGATCAAAACCAAATGAAACTGCAAAAAGCTATATTGAATTAAACAGTAAAATAAAAGCAATTGATAATGTGAAATTTGTTTGGATAACTGACGGAAGAGGGTGGTTACCATCTAAAACCAATTTAGAAGATGCTTATGATGAAATTGAATATTTATATACGCTTGATGATTTAGAAAAAGGCATTTTAGAAAAAATATAAAACTAACCAAAGAGCTAAGTTTCTCCCCTTAGTTCTTTTTATTATTAATAAAACATAAACTAAATCAAGGAGTGATACAATGAAAGTCATAATAGATCCCGCTAGGGGAGGAAACGATACCGGAGTAAGTGGGGGAGGAATAACCGAAAAAGATTGGAACTTAGCCATATCCAAATACATATATAACATATTAAAAAATAAAGGAATAGATGTATATTTAACCCGAACTGAAGATGTTGATATTCCCGAAGCCGAGCGGGCTACTAAGATAAAAAACTATGCTACCACATCTAATGATATTATCGTTATATCCAACCGTCTAAATGAAGGCAAAGACGATGGAGCGGAAATAATCTACCCCTTAAGAAGTACCAATAACCTCGCTAAAGCCCTTGCTACCGCCCTTGAAAGTACCGGCCAAAACGTAAATAAATACTATCAACGTCGCCTCCCATCCGATCTAGCTTCCGACTACGATTACATAATAAGAAATACCTCACCCTATGAAACCATCATAATAAAATACGGCTATGTCGATAGCCCTGAAGACGATATAACCCAGTTAAAAAACTATCAAAGCCTAGGCAATGCAATAGCAAATACAATCATATCTCGCGCATCTTCAAGTGGTACTTATACCGTAAAAAAAGGAGATACCCTATACAGTATTGCCAAAAAATATAATACCACTGTAAACAATATCAAATCCCTAAATAACCTCTCCACAAGTACCCTTAGAATAGGCCAAAAACTAAAAATACCACTTAAAGAAACAACTACTCCTAGTACTACTCCTACCCCAAATACCCTAACATACACCATAAAAAAAGGAGATACCCTCTACGGAATAGCCACCAAATATAGTACCACCATATCCGCTATAAAATCCCTAAATAACTTAGACACCAACACCCTAACCATTGGCAAAACCCTAAAAATACCCACCACCACTTCCTATACAACCCATACCATAAAAAAAGGAGATACTCTCTATTCAATTGCCAAAAAATATAACACCACTGTAAACAATCTCATTAACCTAAACAATCTCAAAACCACCACTTTAAGTATCGGCCAAACCATCAAAGTCCCCCTCTAATATCTAAATTTGACAACTTATGTCGAATAACTTGCACAATAAAAAAAATATGCTATTATATACTTAGGAGGAATAAATATGCCAAGATATATCCTAGCCTTAGATATCTTTGATGATATGCTAAACGACTTAAAAGACATCAAAATAAATACCTATCTAATAAAAGAAAAATAAAATAAACCCCTTGCAAATACCCCCATTATATGATAAAATTTACTTATAAAGTAAGAGGTGAATATAGTGGACACTACCAATAATAAAAGAAAATTAATCCTATCCCTAGTCCTACTAACATCAGTAGTACTACTAGGAACCTTTGCTTGGTACGTATGGTCAAGTAAAGATAATACCAGTATGAATGTAACAATAGGAGACCTAGCCGATGTAAGTTTTAAAACCGGTAATGATATAAATATAACCAATCTATCTCCAAGTTTTAACTATGATGATGGAGCCCTAACTGAGTTCTCTATAAGGAAAAAGAAAGGCCTAACTACAGACCTATATACTAATATATATCTAGATATAACTTCTATATCAGATACCCTAAAATCACCTTCCTTTAAATATGAATTACTAAGTAGTAGTGATGGAAATACCTATAATAATGTATCAAGTGGTAACTTCCAAGATGCATCTATAGGTAAACTAAATATATTAGTAGATACTCCCCTCGCTGATGGTAAAACCTATTATAAACTATATATATGGATAGATGGTAATGAAGAAAATAATACATCTATGCAATCTAGTAGTATGAAAGGGGTATTAAACGTAAATGTAACTACACCTTCAGTTAATGCTGTAACCCTAGTTGAGGGGTTAGACAAAGGTGCCACAGGGGATAGTGGTAGTGGAGTATATAAAGTACAGCACAACGCTATCGCGAGCAGTGATAGTGCTACAGGTAGCAAGATACCAGCAGTTACTGATTATAGGTATTATGGACCTAGTCCTGATAACTATATATGCTTAGATATGGAAGGTGGTAGTACTTGTCCTGATAGAGGATTATTTAGAATAATAGGAAGTATCTATGAAGAGAATGCTGGTAAAAATTTAATTAAAGTAATAAAGGCAACGCGTCTAACAGATGGTACTACTAGTTCATTTAGTTGGGATTATAAATCAGACGGAACATATAGTAATATATGGTCAAGTACAACAAGTGGAACAAGTAGCGGAGCAACACTAATGCAACTATTAAATGGTATATATTTAACTAGAGGATCAGGTAGTTATTATAATAATAGTACCACGGCCACAACAGTTAATTTTGAAAGTACTGGTTTAACAGATGTTGCTCAAGATTTAATGAATACAGGTAAAAGTAATAATAATTTAAGTAAATATTATTTGGGAGGGTATTCAGATACAGGTTTAAAAACAGATGCTATCTATATAGCGGAAAGAGGTACGACAACTAGTAGTGGCAATGCCCTATACTGGGATGGTAAAGTAGGCTTAATGTATCCAAGTGATTATGGATATGCAGCGGGAAATGATTGTGTAACTAATACAGCTCCTTATGATTATGATGGCAGATGTATGAATAAGGATTGGTTATATAGAAGTAATAGTCATGAATGGACGATGACATCTTATGCCTCTGACCCGAAAAACGTGCGGCGTGTCTCGTTTGGCAGCGCGGACAGCATCGCTTCGAACTATCCGTATGGCTCTCGCCCCACCTTCTATCTCAAATCTGATATCTCTGTAACAGACGGAACAGGCACCTCTTCTGATCCCTACATCGTGAAATAAAGTTAAAACAATAATATATATATCTACCCCCCATAGGGTAGTTTTTCTTTACAAACTATAAAAAAATATAAAAAATATTAATATATATATTGCCAACTTTAAATAACTATTATATAATAACAATTAGTGAGTATAAAGAAAGAGGTAGTATATGAAGAAAACACTAACAATAACCCTAGTAATAATAATGGTATTACTAATAAGTGGATGTATAAAGAAAAACGAATTAACAGATGGAGAAAAATTCAAAGAAGAATACGAAGTATATAACGGCAAAACAAACGAAGACAATACATACTTAACCCTAAATATAAAAAAAGATAATATAATAAAATACTCAAATCTAAAAGAAGTAAACCAAATCCTAGATAACGGAACCGGAGTAATATACTTAGGATTTCCCAAATGCCCTTGGTGTAGGAATGCCGTAAAAGAACTATTAGATGCATCAAGTTCTACTTCCCTAGATAAAATATACTATGTAAATATGCAAAATGAAAGAGATACAATGAAACTAGATGCAGACGGTAATATAGTAACAACAAGTAAAGCAAGTGATGAATACTATAAACTAGTAGATAAATTAAAAGATATATTAGATGACTATATAATATATGATACAGAAAATAATAAGCACAATACTGGAGAAAAAAGAATATATGTTCCCCTTGTTCTCTTCGTAAGAGATGGTGAATTAGTAGGCTATCACCAAAATACCGTAGATAGTCAAACAGACCCTTATGTAGAACTAAATGAAGAACAATCAAAAGAATTATATAATATATACCAAACTAATATACATAAAGTATTAAAGGATATGTGTGATGATAAATGTTAAAGAAACCAAGAAATGAAGATTTAATGAATGTCTTTGAAAGAAGATGGAAAGCAAACCATAATAACGATTTAAAAGAAGCCAATCAAAGACAAACAGAACTAAATAAAAAAATGTATGGAGAAAGACCCAAATATAAACCCCTAACAAACGAAGAAAAACTAAGAGAAATGAATAAAAATATTGAAAATCTAAGACGAAATAATCGCCCTTTCTAAGGAGGGCGTGAACAGTTAACATAAATCCATAAAAATCTATAGAATTATATTAAATTTTTATATATTTATGTTATAATACTATTGAGGCAATAAAAAAATGAAGTATTACTCAATAGGAGGATTTGCAAAT
>UMGV01080666.1_pt1 | contig 17260 bp, 16 predicted proteins | sample 1965361 | NCBI WGS metagenome assembly UMGV01 (sample SAMEA4836081, study PRJEB28245) | human gut metagenome | biome: gut microbiome; material: fecal sample | place: Denmark | collected 2008
CAAGAAATTTGAGTTTTACTGTCTTACCAGCAGAGAGCCTTAGAGGTTCTTTTTTTACGCTTATTTTACCGTTACGCGGCCTTCTCCACTTGGAAGCCGTAGGTCGCACCCGCCTCCGGTGCGGCGTAATCTACGCCTACCGACGCGTACTCGCCATTGATGTAGAACGCCCAGTACGCGCCGTCCTTGTCATAGTCCGCCGTCTCGCCATTCACCGTTTTGACGTACAACCCGTACTCTGAGTTGTCACCGGCAATAACGCCCAGTCCCAGCAACGCCGCACCCACCGTCTCCTCGTCGGTGTTCACCGTGAACGTGATGGTCTTACCGTCCGCGCCGGTAACCTGCACGGTGATGGCCGTTGCACCCTGGCCGATGACCGCGCCATCCGCCACAGGCAGCTCCACCTTATCCGCCGCGCCGCTGTCCTTCTTGCCGCAGGCCGCCAAAGACAGCGTCATCAATACTGCCAGCGCCAGCGCCAGCAGCTTCGTCATCGTCTTTTTCATTTTCATTTACTCCTTATCGTGTATTCCTATCAGCAGGCATCCGCTGTCCACAGAGACGCGCACCGCCCTGCTCACAAAATGATTACTGACGCCCAGCGGAAAGAATGCCGTCAGCGCCGCGTTCTCCAGCTCGTACTGCGCGCCCCGTATGGTCACACCTGAGGCATCCGCTCCCAAGCAGAACACGGACAGGATACCCGCCTTCCGGGCCTCCAGCTCCAGCACATCCGGCCCGCAGAGGGCCGTATACCGTTCGCCGTTGCCGTAAAGCCAGCCCTTCGCACCGTGAGAAGACAGATAGGCCAGCGTCTGCATATTGGCCACGGTGTGGTCGCTGCGCTGTCCGCCCATACCGCCCAGCAGATGAAACTCCGTCTCACCCCGGGCCAGCCCCTCCTTCACGGCCCGGACCATATCCGTGTCGTCCTTCTCCACCGGAAGGCGGAGAATATGCCCAAACTCCGGTACTTCACCCAGAGAGTCAAAATCCCCCAGCAGCAGATCGGGCGTAATGCCCAGCATTTGGCAGACGCGCCAGCCGCCGTCAGCGGCGATCACAAGATCTCCTGCTTCCACGCTCCGGGGCAGCCCATAAAAGCTGCCCGCTCCGAAAATCAAACAAGCCATACTGTACGTTCCTTACATCCACATGGCAAACAGTCGCAGCACCGTCCCCAGCAGACGCCGCCACACGGGCCGCTCCGCCATGCGCTGGGGCGTCATCAGCTCGCTGCTGTCCACGATCCGATCCATGTCCTCCAGCAGAGACTCAATGGCCGGCACGCCGTACAGCACCTCGCCACACTCAAAATGCAGTTGAAAGCTGCGGTAGTCCATGTTCACCGAGCCGACAAAAGCCACCTCCCGATCTGCCATCGCTGTCTTGCCGTGTATCAGGCCGGGTGTAAAGGTATATATCTTCACATGGTGCTCCATCAACTCTTCAAAGTAGCTCTCCGCCACCAGGTAGGCAAACTTATGATCCGGGACACCCGGCATCATCAGCCGCACATCCACACCGCTGTCACCGGCCAGGCATAGCGCCTTCATCATCGGCTCATCAATAGCCAAATAGGGCGTGGTCACATACACCGACTGTCTCGCACGGGTGATGAACTGCAAAAACAGATCCTCCGCCGGGGCGTTCGGGTTGTCGTCCGGGCCGTCCACCAGTGTCTGGCAAAAGCCCTGCGCCGCCGCATGATGCACCGGCCGGTAGTAATCATGCTCGCTGTGCATCTCGCCGTCCATGCGTTCCCACATATGGATAAACTCACGGGTCAGCCCCCAGGCACCCTCGCCCTCCAGCCTCACGCCACAGTCCTTCCAGTAGCCGAAGCGCTCCACGATATTGGCGTACTCATCAGCAATGTTTGCACCGCCGGTATAGGCCGTATCGCCGTCAATACAGGTGATCTTCCGGTGGTCGCGGTAGTTGAAGTACAGCCGGTTGACGTAGTGGTGTACGGGGTTGAAGATCTTGACCTCCACCCCGGCGCGGGTCAGTGCCTCCACCTTCTCATTGGGCAGCCGCAGCATACTGCCAAAGTCATCGAATATGAGCTTGACCTCCACGCCCTGCCCGCTTTTGCGGCACAGTATATCGGACAGCCGATCCCATATCTCACCCTCGGCCACAATGAAATACTCCAGAAAGATGAACCGCTCCGCGTGTTCCAGGTCATCCAGCATGGTGTTCAGATACGCTTCTCCGGTGGGCAGATATTTCACCGCGGTGTTTCTGTAAACCGAAAAGCCTTTACGGTCCAGTCCTGCCGCGGCCGGATACCAACAGGGCATAGCCTGCCGCAGCCGCTCCAGCTCCGACTTGGCCTGCTCCTGCTGGGCCAGCGGTTCTTCCGGCCGGGGCAGCTTTTTCAGATCCAGCCGCTTGGACTGCCGCGCACCGTTCCACAGCAGGTATAGAATCACACCCACCACCGGCACGAACAGCACCAGCATGACCCAGCCGATCTTATAGCTGGTCGCGCCAGGCCGTGACCAAATGGTAACGGCCACCACCGCAGCCAGCAGCTCCAGCGCTGAATAGGCCAGCGCCATGCGCTGCTTCAAAACATCGCTCAGGAGGAACACCAGCGCGATCTGCGCCACCAGCAGCACTGCCACCATCACCAGCCGCAGTGCGGCAGATATGCGGCGCTCTGTCCTCTGTTGTACATGGGGCTTCTTCACGGATGCTCCTCCCTTCCCGTTTTATCTATTTGTTCTTTCAGCTCAGTGCTGGGATGTGCGCAGCAGGCACTGCTGAATATCCCACAGCTTGTCGGACAAGTCCACATAGTACTTATGAGGATAGTCGAACCGCTTCACCTCGTCCCACAGCGTGTCCACCTGCTGAGCGCAGTAGACCTTGATCTCCTCCAAACTGGGCCGCTCATACACCAGCTTTCCCTTCAGGAAGATCGGCACCAGCAGCTCTCTGGCCTCGTAATTATACACAACCTTCCGCTTCCAGGTAGCCATGGGGTCAAAGATAGTCAGATCCTTGCTGTCGTCCACCGTCTCGTCGTACACGGTGAGGTAGTCAGCGATGGCCTTGCCCGTATCCTTGCCGTACAGTCGATACACCTTCTTGAAGTGAGGCACGGTGATCTTCTCCACGTTCTCGCTGACCTTGATCTTGGGCAGTACCATGCCGTCCGGCTCTTCCACCGCTACCAGCTTATACACGCCGCCGAACACCGGCTCGGATTTGGCGGTGATCATCCGCTCGCCCACGCCAAACAGGTCGATCTGCGCCCCCTGCAGCAGCATATCCTGGATCAGATACTCGTCCAGTGAGTTGGACACGGAGATCTTGCACTCCGTCCAGCCCGCTTCGTCCAGCATCTCCCGGGCCTTCCTGGTCAGATAAGCCAGGTCGCCGGAGTCCAGCCGAATACCGCACTTGGTGATACCCAGGGGCTTCAGCACCTCGTTGAACGCTTTAATGGCGTTGGGTACGCCGGACTTCAGCGTATTATAGGTGTCCACCAGCAGCGTGGCGTTGGTGGGGTATATCTGGCAGTAGGTCTTGAACGCCTCGTACTCGTTGTCAAACATCTGCACCCAAGCATGGGCCATCGTGCCGCCGGCCGGCACACCGTAGATCTCGTCGGAGATGGTGCAGGCCGTTCCGGTGCAGCCGCCGATATAAGCCGCCCGCGCGCCGATAATGGCCGCGTCCGCGCCCTGCGCCCGACGTGAGCCGAACTCCAGCACCGTCCGTCCCTTGGCCGCCCGGGTGATGCGGTTGGCCTTGGTGGCGATCAGGCTCTGGTGGTTGATGGTCAGCAGTGTGAACGTCTCGATGAGCTGGGCCTCGATGGCCGGCGCGCGGACGATGACCAGCGGCTCTTTGGGAAACACCGGGGTCCCCTCCGGAATGGCGTAAATATCGCCGGTAAAGCGGAAGTTCCGCAGGTAATCCAGAAATTCCTCGCAGAACAAATTCCGTCCCCGGAGATACGCGATGTCCGCCTCTGTGAAGTGCAGGTCCTCGATGTAGTTGATAAGCTGCTCCAATCCGGCCGTGATGGCAAAGCCTCCGCCGTCCGGCACCTTGCGGAAAAATACGTCGAAATAGGTGATGCGATCCCTGTAGCCCGCCTCGAAGTAGCCGTTGCCCATGGTCAACTCGTAAAAGTCGCAGAGCATGGTCATGTTCAGCTTTTCCTCAGTTCTCATTCGTATACCTCAAATCGGTCTTTGCGCAGGGCGCAAAGTGTAGTGTATAGTATTATACCGCTTTTCTCCCGTTAAGGCAAGCCCCGCCGTCCTTTCCCCATATTTTCTCCCGGTATATGTCCGGAAACCCGGTGGTAAACCAACAGTCGGTTGCTTTTCCCGGCGCATTTGCTACAATAGCGGGGAGGTGATCACTTTGGACAAACAACTTTTCGGTGCTTTTATCGCCGAACAACGCAAGCGGCAGGGCCTGACCCAGCAGCAGCTGGCCCAGACGCTGCACGTCACCGACAAGGCGGTGAGCAAATGGGAGCGCGGGCTCAGCTACCCCGACGTCACCCTGCTCCACCCCCTGGCAGCCGCGCTGCACCTTGCCGTGGATGACCTGCTGACCTGTCGCCCCGGAGAAAGTGAGGAACTATTGGAACACACCACCCCAACCATCCCCGCGGCCTCTCCCGCCGTACAGGCCGTAGTGGACATCTCCCATGTCAACGATGTCCAGCAGCAAACACGCCGCCGTCGCTGTGCGGCGGCCGCCATCTTGGCCGTTATTGTCCTGACCGTGCTGGCGGTACGGCAGTACAACGGCGGGCTTTTCCTGCGCCAGCGCACCGTTGCCCCCGACGGCACTTTCACCCTGTCCGTCTACCGTGACGGACTGTTCACCGGCCGCTACTGGCTGCAGAGCAGCACGCCGCTGTATGTGGAAAGTCACTGCACCCTCTGCGATCAGTTCTCCGCCCACACGGTCAGCCGCGTGCAGCTGTCCGAGCAGGTCTCCGACGTGGCACAAATGCGCTGGTCTGCCGATGGCCGCCGCCTGCTGCTGTACGGCAAGAGCGGCGGGGGTGTCAGCCCTGCCTATCTGGAACTGTGGGACTTCTCTGCCGAGCCTATCCGCCGCCAAGAGCCGACTGCGGGCATTTTAGTACAGCTCTCCGGCTATGAAGACCCAGCGCATCCCACCGCGCCCCTGCTGCCTGCCCTTCCCGGTGTATTGGACCGTACCTATGTTCCCCGCGTCACCCTGTCCTCTCCCCGTTGGCTGAGCAGCGGCGACCTGGAGCTGAGCTACACCTATACCGGCACAGACGGCATCCACCGTGCGGGCACGCTGGTCTACGACGCGGACACCGGCCATATCCGTTCCGTCAGCGCCCCATAACTGCAAAAAGAACCGCCTCTCGGCGGTTCTTTTTGCAGTTACGGATAAAGAATTACTCCTCGTCCTCGTTTTCGTCGTCGTTGACCAGATCGCTCAGATCGAACTCCAGCTTCGCGCCGCAGTTGGGGCAGATGACCTCGCCATCCTCCAGGACGGACTCATCGAAGTAGACCTCCTCCTCGCACTCGGGGCAGTTGGTCATGAAGCACTCCTCTTCCTCGTCGTCCTCATCCTCGTCATCGTCGTCCAGGGCGAAGTACAGCGTTTCCTCCACGTCGCTCAGGTCGTCGCTGACGGCGTCCAGGCCGTCCTCCACGTCGCACAGCTCGTCGTCGATCTCCGCAAACTTCTCAGCCATATCATCCAGTACGTCGATAATAGCAGCGATCAGCTTGCCCTCTTTGCTCTCGGTGTCCAGGTTCAGGCCCTCGACCAGTCCCTTCAGGTATGCTACCTTTTCAGAGATCTCCATAATAGCTCCTTTCTGTACGGTCAGTTGGTGGTTGACTTACTTGCAGCGGCCGATATACTCGCCGGTACGGGTATCGATGGTGATCTTGTCGCCAATGTTGATAAACAGGGGCACCTTCACCTCGGCGCCGGTCTGCACGGTGGCGGGCTTCAGGGTGTTGGTGGCGGTGTTGCCGGCCAGGCCGGGCTCTGTCTCGGTGACCTCCAGGTCCATGAAGTTGGGGCACTCCAGGCCGAACACGCTGCCCTTGTAGCTCAGCACCTTGCACACGGTGTTCTCGGTGATGAAGCGGAAAGCATCGCCCAGCAGCTCCTTGTTCAGGGGAACCATATCGTAGGTCTCCTGATCCATGAAGTAGTACAGATCGCCGTCGTTGTAGCTGTACTCCATATCGCGGCGGTCCACAAAGGCCTCCTCGAACTTGGCGGTGGGGTTGAAGGACGTCTCAGTCACAGCGCCGGTCACCACGTTGCGCATCTTGGTACGCACGAAAGCCGCGCCCTTACCGGGCTTGACGTGCTGGAACTCCACGACCTGCATGACCTTGCCGTCCATCTCGAAGGTCTTGCCGTTTCTGAAATCACCGGCGGTAATAGTTGCCATATTGATATTCCTCCCATTGTATATGAGGGAACATCTCCATTCCCTCTGAATAAATAATACCAGCCAAAAATCAGCCTTACATATTTTACATGATACCGCGCCGTTTGGCAAGTGTTTCCGGGGAAAAAGTTACGCCTCTTCGCATTTTTCCCGGGCCGCCGCCTTCCACGGCCTCTGGAGCAGATGCAGCACCCTGTTCCACGCGCCCTTCGGCCCGCCCAGCGGCTCTACCATCAGCGGCAGCACCCCCGCCGCGTGCGCTCCCAGCATATCCGTCAGCAGCTTATCGCCCAGCATGGCCGTCTCTTCCGGCGTCACGCCCCTCCGCGCCATGGCCCTGCGAAAGCCCTTGGCCGACGGCTTCCCGGCGTGTCCCTCGTATTCTATGCCCAGCTCCCGGCAGAAGCGCTCCACCCGTACCGGATTGCGGTTGTTGGACAGGATCATCACCGTGACGCCGCCCCGCGCCATCTCCTCCAGCCAGCGGCGCAGCCGCTGGTCCGGTTCACTCTGGGCCTTGGGCGCAAGGGTGTAGTCCAGATCGCACAGCAGCAGCCGGACGCCCCGCTCCGTCAGATACGCAGGTGAAATGCGGCTATAGTCTGAAAACACCCGCTCCGGACGCATGGAAAAACGCATATCCCCGCGACTCCTCTCATAAAACATAGATGTATTCTACCATGCCGCCGGCTGAAAAACAAGGGGGTGCACGGATCTGGAGCTGTATCTTGCCTGCGGCCCGAAGGATGATATTCCCTCGGGCGTCACGCCCGTCCGCGCCGCCTACCGGCTGGACGGCGACGGCGCGCTGTGCGCCCTGCCGCTGCCCTGCCGGATGCAAGGCGGCCTGCTGCTCCTTACCGCCTCCGCCGGGCTCTGCGGTGACCGCACCGCCGCCGCCATATTGCAGGAATGTCATCGCCGCCGCTACCGCGGCGTCGTTGTCCCCTTCCCCGCGCCGTCCCTCATCCGCACCCTGGCCCGCCTGCTGTACCGTGCCGGGCTGGAGCTGTGGCTGCACGAGCAGGATGCCCCCGCCGCACCAGGCTGCTGGGTGCTGGTGAACACCTCCCAGACCCGTGGAAGCCTTTCGGAGCGCCTGTCCCAAGCCGTCCGCGCCTTCGGCCCGGAGCGTATCGTGCTGGACCTCCAGCGTCTGCGGATGGACTTTTCTCTCCCCTGTCCCGGCGGCAACGGAACATACCTGACCGCCGCCCAGCTCTGCCGCCTGCAAAATGGACGTACCGTGTTCTATTCCAAGGAGCTGGGCGTTCGCTACTTCACCTATCGGCAGGACGGCGCGTCCCGCTTCGTCCTGCTGGACGACGGCGACACCTTGAACCGCAAGCTCACCCTGGGCGCGCAGCTGGGCGTCACCCGCGGGCTGCTGACGCTGCCGGAGTGCAGCGACATCCTACCGGAGCTGCTGGCCAATAGAAAAGCCTGAGGGTCAGACCCTCAGGCTCTCTTTTCATCAATAGTAACGCTTGTTGCGGTTCTTACGCGCAGCCTCAGACTTCTTGCGGCGCTTGACGCTGGGGCTCTCATAGCACTCGCGCTTACGCACCTCGGCCAGGACGCCCGCCTTGGCGCAGCTTCTCTTAAAACGCTTCAGAGCGCTGTCCAGGGACTCGCCTTCCTTGACATGAACTTCGGACATTTATGTTTCCCTCCCTCCGATACACCCGGCTCGATCCAGGGTGCTCTTTAAGAGTCATTCACATGACTAACGGGTGTATTATACCGGGGAACAGACCGCTTGTCAAGCGGTTTTTCCCCAAAAACTGCGGAAACCCGAAAAACCGCCACAAAAAAGAACCGCCCGGGGGCGGTTCTTTTTTGTGTCCGTGCGGCTGAGCATGGCCGCATCGGGTAAAGGGGTGTGGTCTATCACCACAAGGGTGGGATGGGTTTGTAGATCAGTTCAGCGTAAAGCTGCTGGGCTCAACGCCGTCCTTTGTTGCACACAGGTTTTCGTTGGTAACACTGACCGTGTTGCCGCTGGATTCAACTTTTCTCATATCATAGGACTGATTCCAGCAGCGGTAAGCGGCAGAAATGTTGTTACCATTGATAACGATGCTGTCCGCAGCGCAATCCTTGTAAATGTGGAGCGCATTCACAGCGACATCGGAAATGGTGTTGTTCGTAACAGTGAAGGTCTTGGCATTGGTCAGCTGGATAGCAGAACCGTAAGCAGCACCGTTCTCAGTCTTGCCGATGATGTTCTCAATTGTCGCCTGCTGTTCGGTAAGCGGCGTTTCTTCTGTTCGGATTTCTTCAAATACCATACCGCTAAACAAACCAAGCTGCAAAACGCCGAACTTAACGCCCGTATCGTCCTCAATCTCTTTTTGCAATGCATTCGGCAAACTCCGCAAATCTCTCATTTGCCATAACGTGCAGCAGGTTTATGTTTCTGTCCTCAATACGCTCTCCGTCTTGATTGACGCAAAGACGCAAGCCGCGCCCCACCTTTTGCCTTGCGGTCAACGTGCTTTTCTGCTCAATGAGCGTACAAACTTGAAAGACGCTTGGATTGTCCCAACCCTCTTTTAATGCGGAATGAGAGAAGATAAAACGCAACGGACAATCAAAAATGTGCCTCAATCGTCCGGCGTATCTGCGCCCGCTTCATAGTATTTTCATCAACGTCGCCTATTGCTTTTTCAAGCCTAATAACGTCAACGCCTGACAGCTCGATTTGCTCAATTCCCGGCGTACAGTCAATGCCGGAAATCGCATATCCCTCATACAAGTCGCGGTTGCCGGACAGCTTATCCTATGACCTTGTGGGAATACTCCCCGCGTCCTTGCTCGCTGACCTGCAAAACGGAGAAACGGCATAGCCGAAGCTACGCCGTTTCCCGAAAACATTCCTATGCTGTTTTATGAGTGCCGCCATAAAGGACACTTCTTTTTGTCGTGTGCGCTTACTTCTTGAAGCTGTCTTTCAAAGAGACGCTGCGGTTGAACACCATGTGGTCAGCGGCGCTGTCCCGGTTGTCCAGGCAGAAATAACCCAAACGCATGAATTGGAACGTGGGCGCATTCGTGCCGGTGCGGTTCTCCTTCTTATCAAACTCGGCGGCCACCTTCTGCATCTCCGGCTCGACCTTGCATCCGGTGAGGACCGTCAGGCTGTCCGGGTTCAGGCATTCCAGGAAGTCCTTGTCCGGGCCATCGGGCTGCTCGTCGGAGAACAGATTGTCGTACAGCCGCACCTCGGCGTCCAGGCAGTTGGCGGCGTCCACCCAGTGGAGCGTCGCGCCCTTGACCTTGCGGCCATCGGCAGGGTCGCCGCCCCGGGAGTCCGGGTCGTAAGTGCAGAGCACCTCGGTGACGTTGCCGTTCTCGTCCTTGACGCAGCCGGTGCAGGTGACCAGATACGCACCCTTGAGACGGCACTCCAGCCCGCCGGGGGTCAGGCGCTTGTACTTGGGGACGGGGACTTCCATAAAGTCGTCTGCCTCGATCCACAGGTGGCAGGAGAAGGTGATGTCGTGGGTGCCCTGGGCGGGATCGGCGGGGTTGTTCTCCACGGTGACAGTCTCGCTCTGCCCCTCGGGATAGTTGGTAACGGTGAGCTTCACAGGCCGGAGAACGGCCATAGTCCGCTCGGCATGGGCGTTCAGATCCTCCCGCAGGCAGTGCTCCAGAAAGCCGTACTCAATGACATTGGGGGACTTGGCCACGCCGATGCGCTCGCAGAAATTACGGATGGACGCGGCGGTGTAGCCCCGGCGGCGCAGGCCGCACAGTGTGGGCATACGGGGATCGTCCCATCCGGAGACATAGTTCTCCTCCACCAGCTTGCGCAGCTTGCGCTTGGACATGACGGTGTGGTCGATGCCCAGACGGGCGAACTCGATCTGCCGGGGACGGGCGGGCAGCTCGCAGTGGTCGATGACCCAGTTATACAGGGGGCGGTGTGCCTCAAACTCCAGCGAGCACAGGCTGTGGGTGATGCCCTCCAGCGCGTCCTGGATGGGGTGGGCAAAGTCGTACATGGGATAGATGCACCACTTATTGCCCTGCCGGTGGTGGCTCATGTGGTTGATGCGGTAGATCACCGGGTCGCGCATATTGAAGTTGCCGCTGGCCAGGTCGATCTTGGCCCGAAGGGTCATCGCGCCGTTGGGGAACTCCCCTGCGCGCATCCGGGCGAAGAGGTCCAGGCTCTCCTCCATAGGCCGGTCACGGTAGGGGGACACGGCAGGGATGCCGATGTCTCCGCGGTTGGCCTTGAACTCCTCCGGCGTCAGCTGGCAGACATAGGCCAGGCCCTTTTTGATGAGCAGGACGGCCTGGCGGTAGTCCTCCTCAAAGTAATCCGAGCCGTAGAAGAACCGATCGCCCCAGTCGAAGCCCAGCCAGTGGATGTCCTGCTTGATGGCCTCTACGAACTCCTCGTCCTCCTTGGTGGGGTTGGTGTCGTCCATCCGCAGGTTGCACAGGCCGTTGTATTTCTCCGCCGTGCCGAAGTCGATGGTCAGGGCCTTGCAGTGGCCGATGTGCAGATAGCCGTTAGGCTCAGGCGGAAAACGGGTGTGGACGGTCATTCCCTGGAACTGACCACCCTCTGCGATGTCCTCGTCGATGAAATTCAAGATAAAGTTTTTGCCGGCTTCCTCCGGCGCGGCGGCCTTGATGTCCTCGGTCATTGTCTCACACTCCTTGTTGTCGTAATAAAAGCGATTTATAATTATACGCGATTTTGGGCGGGATTGCAATAGCTGGGCGCATTTTAGAGCGCGTCAAATTCTTCCCGGGTCAGAAGCAGGGTCAGCGCCTCCAAAAGGCCGTTGGCGGTGAGGTGGGCGGGCAGACCAAAGCGCTGCTGGAGCGCGGCCCGGCGGGCGGCGGAATTCGGGCCGATAAGACCCTTATCCAGCAGGTCGGCCTTGGTGATATGGGCAGGTGCAGGGGCTTCTCCCTCCCCCTCAAACGTCGCGCCGGCGCGGCGCAGGGCGGCCAGCAGCACGTCGGGGGGCATCCCCTCCACCCCCAGCTTGCCCTCCTTACCAGGCCGCTTCTTGCGGCGCTCCTTGCCGGGAATATCGGGGATATAGGCCTGCTTCAGCCTGTCCGGCGGCAGAACGCCCTTGAGGTGGCCGCGGATGACAAAGCCTGCGCCGTCCGGGTCGGTGAGCAGGATAAGACCACGCTTCTCCGCCAGTGCGCGGAGATAGGCCGTCTTTTCCCGGTCATTGAACACGGCGAAGCCGCCCACCTCCACGATGGCGGCATCCACCACCTGTGAGAGGGCGTTTTTATCGTAACGCCCCTCCACCACGATCACTTCACGGACGCGGGGCTTCATCGCGCACCTGCCAGTTCCATGAGGAAGAGCTTCAGCGCACCCTCGGCGTCCATGTTGCGCTCGGACTTCATGCGGCGGTCCAGCGTCTGGCAGCGCCGCACGGCCTCCCGACACCAGGGCCGGGACACAGCCCGGGCGGACTGCATCAGCTTTTTGGCCGGGTAGTCGGAGGTCATGCGCCACAGATCCTTGACCCAGACGGCATCCTTTTTGCCGTCCAGTGCCAGCCGGGCGGTGTAGAGCTGCCGCAGCTCCCGGCTCAGGGCGGCTAAAATGGCGATAGGCTCGGTCTGCATCCGGAAAAGCTCCGCCAGCACAGCGGCGGCACGGTCGTAGTCCCGGGCGGTGACGGCGTTGGTCATGTCGAAAATACGGGCATCCAGCACCGGATCGGCCACGGCGTCGATGTCGGCCACAGTGACGCGCTGTCCCTTGGTGTAGGCGGCGATCTTGTTGATCTCCGGCACAAGGCCGTCCATCAGGCTGCCGCAGGTGAAGAGCAGATGGTCGATGGCGTTGTCGTCCAGCTCCTTGTCAAAGGCGGCAAACCGGCGGCGCACCCATTTCTGCATCTTCTGTCGGCCCTGCTGTGTAAATTCGATCTCCGTGGCATGGGCGGCAACGGCGGCGGTGAGCTTCTTCATCTTGCCGTCCTTTTTATAGGGTATCTGGCGGTAAAGGAACACCAGCGTGCAGTATTCCGGGAAATCCTCCAGCAGCGATACCAGGGCGACGCGCTGGGCCTCGTCCAGCTTGAAGATGTCCAGGTCGGTAACGGTGACAAAGGTGTTCTGCGCCATCATGGGCATGGCCTCCACCGTCTCCGTCAGCTCCTGCACCGTAAGGCCCTTGCCGGTGAGACGGTGGTAGTTGAATTCCTCGAACCCGGCGGGGACAAGCATGGTGCGGAGCTGCTCCACCGCCTGCTGCATCAGAAACGTCTCCTCACCGAAGAAAATATAGACGTTGGCAGGGCCGCCGCTTTGCAGGGCGGCGCGGAGCTCATCGTAGCCAGGATATGCTTCTTCTTTCTTCTTTGCCATGTTCAACCTCCGTTGACGGTGATGCGGATGCTGCCCTGTTGGTCGGTGCGCCAAATGGACGCGCCGGCGGCCTGCAGGCGGCGGAGGGCCGCCTCCGTGGGATGGCCGTAGCGGTTGTCACCCACACTGATGACGGCTGTCTCCGGGGTGACGGCCCGGAGGAAGTCCTCGTCGGAGCTGTACCGCGAGCCGTGGTGGCTGACCACCAGCACCTCCAGGTCGGGCAGCGGGTAGGTCTGCACCAGCAGTTTTTCTGTCGAACCGGCCATATCGCCGGTGATGAGCAGATCGAAATCCCCGGCGCTGGCCAGCGCCGTAAGCCCCTGCTCGTTCAGGTCTCCGGTGGTCTGCAGAGGCGGGTAGCAGGTAAGAGCGGCCTCGCCCAGAGTGATCCGGGTGGGAACGGTGACGAACACCACGGCGATTCCCCGCCGTTCCGCCAGGGAGACGAGCCGGCCGCGGACGCCATACTCGTCCTCAATGTCCGGCAGATAGAGCGTATCCACCGGCAGACGGGTCAGGACCTCCGTAAGGCCGTTGGTGTGGTCAGCGTGGTAGTGGGTGACCACCACGGCGGACAAACGTCGGACACCGGCGCTTTGCAGCGTATCGGCGGCCACAGAGCCGGCATCCACATAGGAGTTGCTGCTGCCGCAGTCCACCAGCACCGTTTCCCCGCCGGAGCGCAGCGCCACGCTCTCTCCCTGCCCCACATCCAGCACGATGGCGCTGAACGAGCCGTATTCCTGCCAGCGGACGTTGAACCAGAGACAAGCGGCCAACGCCAGTACGGTCAGGCAGGATGCCAGCGCATATTTGCGCCTGCCGTCCGGGGTGACGGCACAGCCGATAAACACAGCGTAGACGTACAGCAGCCAAACCCGCAGATACATATTGGTGAAGTACACCGCATGGTACGGCACAGTCATCAGCAGATGGGCCAGCCACAGGACATATCTGACCAGCAGAAGCGGGACATATCCCACGATATGGCCCAGGGGCGTCCAGACAAAGCCCAGGAGGGCAGAGACGAAGGCGGACATGAAGGCGTAGCCTGCGGCGGGCACGGCCAGCAGTCCGGCCAGGGGTGCGACGAGAGACAGAATGTTGAAGTAGTACGCCGTCAGCGGTGTGGTGAATGCCAGTGCGCCCAGTGTGGCGGCGAGGTTGGCGGCCGCAAAGGAGATCAGCCTTCCGAGGGCGCGGCTTTTGCCGCGATACCAGCCGGTAAAGCTCTTATAGAGCCGCCCGGAGAGCAGCACCATGCCCAGCGTAGCGGCAAAGCTAAGCTGTAAACTGACGCTGCCCACGGCGTAGGGATTGGCCAGCAGGATCACCGTCAGCGCGGCGGCCAGACTGGTCAGTGGGTCGCTGCTCCGCCGGAACAGCGGTGCGATAAGCAAAAATACCTGCATGACACAGGCCCGGACCACCGAGGGGGACAGACCGGTGAGCAGCATATAGAACAGCAGCACCGGAATAGCCACGGCGCACAGCGTGCGCCTGCGAGCCGGCGGGATCAGCAGGGACAGCAGGGTGACGAGAAAGGCACAGTGCAGTCCTGATACGGCGAAAATGTGGGCCAACCCCGTCTCCTGCATGGCCACATAGTCCTCCTCCGGCAGCAGAGACTTATCGCCGGTCAGCTCGGCGGTAAGGAAGCCCAGCACGGAGGGGTCGTCCCACAGCTGAGCCAGCTTGTCCCGCAGAATCTTGGCGGCACGCTGGGGCAGGTAACGGAGATCTCCGGCCAAGCCGGGCTGCACCTCCGTTTCACCGCGGGCATACAGCAGAACGTAGACGCTCCGGGAGCTGAACTGGCGCAGATCGCCGTCGCCGATGGCAGCCACATCGTTCCACCAGGCCGCCCCGGAGACAGTGTCGCCGGGGCTGAGCGCCAGCAGGTCGCTGTCACCGTAATAGACGGCCTTTGTGCCGGGGAAACCATGCAGGCGCAGCGTGACCTTCGCGCCGTGCTCTGTGGCCTCCGGCCAGTCACAGACGGCAGCGGAGAAGTCGTTCTCTGCGCCGCAGAGGGTCTGCACCGGCTGGCGGACAAGGGCGCGGTAGGCGGTAAAATACAGGAGGGAGACCGTCAGGGGCAGCAGGATCAGCAGACCGCGGCGGAAGTAGGCCGACCTGCGGCCCAACAGCGCCCACAGAAGGGAGACCAGCGCCAGCACCCCGGCGGCATAGAGCTGCCAGCCGTCCCAGGGCAGCAGGGTGAGGAATACGCCGGCGGCAAAGGAAAAGCCGATGGTGGCCAGGACTCTCATACCATCTTCCCTCCCCCAGTGATTATATCCGAAGTATTGTAGCATATTTCGGGGTAAGTGGCAAGGGGCGGACATCGGTGAAGTAAAAGCAAAAGGCGGCACGTGGCCGCCTTTTGCTTTTCGGTTTTCGGTTTACATACGTGCCAGCTTTTCATTACACTTCTGCAGAAAGCGGGCGTTGTCGATGACGGCGCGGGTATGGATGCCCTCGCCGATGAGGCCCTCCGCGTCGGAAGCCGTGACCTTAAAGGTGATCATCTTGCCGTTGGCGGAGACGTCCGTCACCTCAGCGGTGGCGGTGACCTTCATGCCCACAGGGGTGGGCGCCAGATGGCTGGAGGAAATGTTCACGCCCACCGTTCCCTTGCCCTCGGGCAATTCATTCTGCACGCACCACATGGCGGCGCACTCCATCAGGCCCAGCATATAGGGTGTGCCGAACACCTCCAGCCCGCCTGAGCCGACGGCCTTGGCGGTCATATCGGGGGTGACGGTCTTTTCCACGGTATGGGTCATGCCGATCTTGATCATATTCTGTCCTCCTTTATACGCCAAGCTGCGTCCACAGCTTATCGTAGAACTTCAGTGTCTCCCGGGGCAGGTTGACGTAGATCTCGCAGCGGGCGCGCTCCTCATCGGGGATAGCCATGATGTGGTAGATGTCCTCGTCCAGCGGCTCTCCGTACGTCTCCTGATAATAGGTGGGGTACTCCGCCAAAGCCTCCGCGTTGGGAGAGGCGTACCAGATATAGTCCATATTGGCCAGATTGGCATCGGTGGAGGCGATGAAGTTGATCCACTCCTCGGCCTCGTCCATGTGCTGGCTGGACTTAAGAACGCACATGGCATCCACGAACCAGTTGCTGCCCTCCTCGGGGATGACGAAGGCCAGGTCCTCGTTGTTCTCCAGCATGGTCAGGTAGTCGCCGGCGTAATACATGGCGATGGCCGCGTTGCCGCCCTCCATCTTGCCGAAGATCTCGTCCATGACGAAGGCCTGATAGACACCTTTGCTCTTGGCGTTCTTCACCAGCTCAAATGCCTCGGTGAGCTGGGCTTCGTCGGTGGTGTTGATGTCGTAGCCCAGACAGCACAGGGCGGCCATGAGGGCATCGCGGGAATTGTTGATCATCAGCACCTGGCCGGCGTACTGCTCGTCGAACATGGCACTCCAGCTGGTGATAGGCTCAGACACCATGGCGGTGTTGTAGATGATGCCTACGCTGCCCCAAGTGTAGGGAACGGTGTACTTGTTCTCCGGGTCGTAGCTCAGATGGGTGAACTGCGGGTCGATCTTCTGGAAGTTGGGGATGTGGTCGTAGTTCAGCTCCGCCAGCATATCCTCCTGGATCAGCCGGGCGATCATGTAGTCGGAGGGAACGATGACATCGAAGTCCGCGCCGCCCATCTTGATAAGGGAGTACAGCGCCTCGTTGCTCTCCGCCGTCTGGTAGTTGACGCGGATGCCGGTCTGCTCCTCAAACTCCGTTATGAGGGACTCGTCGATATACTCGCCCCACGAACAGACATTTACCACCCGCTCGCTGCGTGCCGCCGTACCGGTGACGATCAGCGTGGCCAGCAGGACACAGGCCAGGCCTCCGGCAGCCAGCTTCTTGCCCAGGCCCGGGTGTTTCTTTGGGGCCGGGGCGGGAGCGGATGTCTCGCGGTGGGCGGCACGGTGGTGCTCGGCATGGTTCTCCCGGAGGTTGATGACAGCCAGAAGCAGGATCACGGTGACGAACAGCAGCGTGGACACGGCGTTGATCTCCGGGCTGACGCGCTTTTTCGTCATGCCATAGATGGTCATGGCCAGCGTAGAGGAGGACGTGCCCGCCGTGAAGTAGCTGATGATGAAATCGTCGATGGACATGGTGAAGGCCGTCAGTGCGCCGGAGACGATGCCCGGCTTGATCTCCGGGATCATGACCTTCCAGAACGCCTGCATCCAGGTGCAGCCCAGGTCCTGCGCCGCGTCGATAAGGTTGCGGTCCATCTGCCGCAGCTTCGGGCCGACGGACAGCAGGACATAGGGGATGTTGAAGCAGACGTGGGCGATGAGCAGCGTGCCGAAGCCCATGGTCAGCCGTTCCGGCAGGACGACGGCGGACTGCCAGCTGTTGACCCATCCGGCAAACGCGCCCCAGCCGTTGAAGAACACCACGAACAGCAGGCACAG
>UMGV01059957.1_pt1 | contig 17257 bp, 15 predicted proteins | sample 1965361 | NCBI WGS metagenome assembly UMGV01 (sample SAMEA4836081, study PRJEB28245) | human gut metagenome | biome: gut microbiome; material: fecal sample | place: Denmark | collected 2008
CCGAAGCAGCTCTTTCTCCGCAAAGATTGATGTCGTTGATGGTTGCGATTGACAAGCTTGTCGAAGAAAACTCTCAGTTTATCATTGCCACACATTCTCCTATGCTCATAACATATCCCAAGGCTGAGATTCTCGAAATGACCGACACCGGGATACACAAAGTCAAATATACAGAGACAGAACACTATAAAATCACAAAACAGTTTTTGGATGACCCTGAACGAATGCTGAGATACTTATTTCGCAAATAAGGGAAGGGTCTGGATGTGAAATGAAAGAATACAGAGAAATAATCGACCTCCCTCACCACGTCTCTCCCACCCGACCGCAGATGCCGATGTCAGATCGAGCAGCGCAGTTCGCCCCCTTCGCTGCCCTCACCGGCTACGATGCTGCAATCAAAGAAACCGGGCGTCTGACCGACGAAAAGATTGAGCTTGACGAGGAAGCACTGAATGATTTGAATATGAGGTATCAGCTCCTCGCTGATGCGCTCGATGAAGAGCCGGAGGTGGAAATCACCTACTTTAAGCCCGATGAACGCAAGTCCGGCGGCGAATATGTGACTGTAACCGGCACGGTCAAAAAGGTCGATGACTTTGAGCGCCTGATCACCATGCAGAACGGCACCAAAATCCCGATGGACGATGTCTTGGCCGTTGACTGGGGGCTTTTTGGGGACGCTCATGTTGAGGTTGCTGTTTCTGAAAAGAACGCTTACTGAGGGCGAAAAAAACACACGAAAAGATGTTGTGCAATACAGGAAGAATAACTCCCCGATTTTGATTTGTATCATTTCCCATAATACCTATTATAAAATTCAACAAACCCGCGCTTGTGGTTTGGGACGATTTGTGGCATTTTCTTTCGATATGAGGGTGCCGTTTTGGTGGCGGTATTCTTACCGTCCGTCATTCAAAAACCGCTGTTTGTTACTTCTGGTTAACAAAAAACGCCGTATTTAGAGGGTTGGACTTAGGGATTTGCATAAGCAAACAACTATAAGCCGACATTCTTCAAGCAAACAACAAGTAGCCCACACAGAAGTTTTGAACTCTGTGTAGGCTACTTGCTATTTTTAATTTACTTTATTGCACGGCTCATATGTTTTAAGTTATTGCAGCTATTTCAAGCTGAACTGCAGTCAAGAAATTTTCAAGAGTTTTTTGCTGGATTGCAAATCTTTGCTCATCTGGATCAGAAATTCCCTTTGTATCTTCGTCCCAGAATTCCCTGTACTTTTGCGCAACATCCGGGTGAAGCAATGAATGATCCTGGGAATGGCGATACACTTTAATTCGATGCAGTACAGCATGGAGAGACGGGTATGCAGCCTTTATCTCTTTCCAAAAATAATCCGACTTTCCTATTGATTTACCATAGTTCTCAATTGACTCAACAAAACACCGGTTGCAGATATTGAAAAACGCTTCAAATTCCGCCTCAGAGGAAACCGGTATAATACCTGCAAATTTTTCTGCTTCCGGGAATGAATTTTCTCCAAATAATTTGTCTTTTTTTCCCCACGTATTGCAGTTTCAAGCTGACGAATGTCACGTACAATAGATTTCATTCGTTGAGTAACCCAATCTCTACGCTTGCTCTTATCTATTATTTTGTACAAAGAACACCGATTTTCTTTTTTTGCTAATTCCATTGCAACGTATCTGCCCGCAACTGGCATTTTTACATATGGGGTTCCCCGCTGGTCTTTGGCAATTAGTCCATAATTATAAAGATGTTTTGTGTATTCAACCATCGATGCCAACTCTATGAAATCAGAAGTTTGCCCTGATGCAAGCATTTGAAACATCTCATATTCGTCAGGGTAAAATTGCTGTATCTCAGACACAACATGCTTGAAATAGTACGCTAATTCAATATCAATCTCCTCTTGATATTTTTGCACATCTTCTAATTTGATAGTTATTGGTCTATCTTGTGAACTGTACTGCCGATTAATATAGCTACATGCCAAACGTAGCAACATTGGATGGCCATTATATTGATTATACAACAAAGTAATTGCAGGATAATCAAACTTTACGCCCATTCGTCTGCCTAATGTGCGGACCATCGTTCGTGCATCATCTTCAGAAAGACCTTGAAGGTATTCTGATTGCACTATACTAAAGAGCGGGTTCTGTATCCCATTTATTGTATCGATTTCTGTAACGCTGGGATTCACGCCAGACAAAATGAATACGAGATTGCGATGAATGCTTTGAACGGACCAGATTGTTTGCCAGAAATCAATAAACTCGCTATGCCAGTGAGGATTTAGTGGGCTTTTAAAAGAAATATACTCAATCTCATCAAATATTATTACTATTTTCTTGTCTTTTTTAGAGGCTTCATTAACAACATATCGGAAACTTTTTATGATATTTTTCTCGTCATATTCTCTACGAATATTGATGCCTAACCGCTTTGCGATATTACTGCAGATTTCCCCCAATAATTCATTCCAATGAAGCATCCTGTAAGACGGAGACTTGCAGTCATAAAAAAATACAAATCCAAGACGTTGTTCACGCACCAAACGATCAATTTTAAATAACAAAGAAGTTTTTCCGGTTTTCCTTACGCCAAAAATTCCACGATTCTCGCAGCGCTTTATTGCATCAACATACCTTGCAATGATTTGCTGACGTCCAAAGAATGAGGTCTCGTCTCTCAGCGGTAAGGTATAGCCAAACAAATCAACATCGTAGAAATTATTACGCAGTTGATTTCTAATGTACCAACTATCACCCGAATGGGCGACTAATTCATCATACACAAAAGGCACCATTGAACGAGACTGCGATTCCGAGAAACTGGTTACTCCTGCTTGCTCTAAGATGTTATAATCTTTGGATACAATAAAGCAATTCAGAGTATCAACTCTGTTTTTGAAAGGAAATACATCAAAAAGCATATTAGTTGCCTGAAGTGCCCGGGGTTGAATTACATCAAAAGGAGAATATGCAAGTATTACTTCTCTATCAATTCCAAAGGCCTCACTCAGATACTCCTCAGGTTTCAGAAGATAGGCAAAGAGCGTGGTATTATTGAGTACTTTCTTCTCGGCATATGTAACATCAAAACCAAACAGAAACGCTTTGAGCATATTCTCTTGCTCGGGGTGTTGCATTAAAAAGGTTGTCTTGACATCGGAGACTATCGATCCCATATAATCCTCCTATTCTTTGTATTATAGGTCAAACCGTTTCGCCAACTGCATAAACGACGAGTTCGGCAAAACCTGCTTGGACGGGATAAACAGATACCGCCACTGTTTATAGCCGTTTGCCTTGCCCCAGTGAGAGGCAACCTCGCAGTATTGGATACCGCGCTTTTTCTTAGCAATCACATCCGGGTCACTGAGCTTGTCCTCGCCCTTTACCTCCACAAGATAAATCGTATCGTCGGTCTCCACAACGAAATCCGGCTCATAGTTATGCCCGTGATTGTAGGTGATATTGAATTCCTGTGGAGCAGGGCGAAGCCAGTTCTGCACATCGGTGTCCGTCTCCAACACCCGTGCAAGTACCAGTTCGGGGCGGCTGTCAAACTTGGTGGCGCTGAATACGCCCCGCTTGACACCTTCAAACAGAACTGATTGGATATTCCCGGTATAATCATCGGAGAAAAGATTGACCCGTTCGGCACAGCTGTAAGACTGTTGCAGGTTGTAATCTCTTGTGCCGATGACCTCTTCCTGCAAAAAGCCGTTCTCACAATAGAAGTGCTGGAGCATCTGCTTGTAGATTTTATTGCCAATATCCCGCTTGTACATCATAATGATGTTTTGCATTCCGTTTGTGCCATATCGGGTTTCGTAATGGTCGCAGACCTGAGTAATCAGTTTGAACAGCAGTTTGGAGCATTTTTCGTAGTCGATCTCCGGTTTCTGTCGGAGTTGCTCCAGTATGACCTTTTTCGGATTGTAGCCCTCAAAATCGATTGCATCGCCCTTGATGCGCTGCCGGTCCTGCATATCCTCCAGATTCTGAACGAGCAGCTCATTCTTGATCGGCACATGGGTAAAATCTGCCATGTCCAAATCAAAGTCTACGAACACATATTCCTCAACACCGGCATCCGTTACCTTGATACGGGGAATCGGAATAAATTTGTTCACGGCAGCTCTGTGCGTTTCCTCGGTTTGGTAGAGCATCCATGCTGCCAGCGGCATTTCATTCTCCTTGAAGGTCTGTCCCAGATCCTTATCCTCAGCGACCTTCTGTTTGACTGTTTCTACAATTTGCTGTGCCTGCACAGGGGTGACCGTATGCGCCGGGGTATGCTGAATGTGCTGCTCAACCTCTGCTTTGATCAAGTCAGCTGCCTTCTTGATCAGTGCATCTGTGGTATCCGTCTTTTCAATTTGAGTATGAGCATACGCTTTTTCCAGCTCGGCATCCGGATCGGTTTCTATTGTCAGCTGAGTATAGACCACTTCTTCGGGCTTGATTTCTTCTGCTTTAATGACATTCCCAGCCTTAAAAATAGAATCACCCTTCTGTGCCTCCGCCAGAATATCATTGAATTTATCATGGGCAGTCAGCATGACGGCATCCACATCCCGATCACCGGTGCGCTCTCCATAGGGTAGGCGCAAGCCGCGACCGACCATCTGCTCTCGCAGAATTTTGGATGCCGCCGTCCGAAGCGGAACGATGGTATAGAGGTTGTTGACGTCCCAACCTTCTTTGAGCATATTGACATGGATCACGATCTCCACCGGATTTTTCGGGTTTTCCACATCCAGAAGCAGCCGGGTGTTGGCTTCGGTTTCTGCACCTTTCTGCTTGGAATGAACAACGATGGTTTTGTTGCGGTATGCGCCGCCACGGAACTCGTCCGACTTTACAAACTGCTCCACCCATGTTGCATGGTCGGTATCTTTACAGACCACCAACATAAACGGCTTCACCACAGGCTTGCCGTGATTGGCAGCGTAGACTTCCAATTTGCGCTTTGTGCTTTCATGGCAGGTGATGCCGTCCAGCAGCATCATTTTATCCAGCTGTTCATCACCGAAGTTATAGAAATCAATGTCCGAGCGGGTCACGGCATATGGGGTGCGGGTATAGCCATCCTCGATTGCCTTGGACAGCGGGTATTCATATACCACATTTTTGAACGGCACCTGCTTGTTCCCCTTGGTCACCAATGGTGTCGCTGTCAATTCCAATCCCAGCAGAGGATGCAGCTCGTTCAGCGCCTGTGCCCCCTTTTCTGCCCGGTAATGGTGCGACTCATCCATAATGAGCACAAGATCCGGCAAGTCGGACAACGCCTGATAGAACGAGTCGCCGATGAGCTCGTTCACCTTTTTCATGTTTGCCCCCTCTTTGTTGAACTTATCGATGTTATATACGAAGATATGTACATCGGATTCAAACAAAGAGAGATTCTTTTCCCGGTAATCGTCATCCGTAATGATCTGCGGCTGTACGGTAAAACAGCCCAGTCCACGGAACACATACTTCGGACTGCCGTTATCGCTCAAGTCTTTCTTGAGCTTTTCATAGATGGTGGTGTTTGGCGCAACCACAAAAAAGTTTCGGATGTTGTGCTGCGTATACAGATAGGCGATAAATGCGCCCATCAGCCGGGTTTTACCCACACCGGTGGCCAGAGCAAAGGTCAAGGACATGAAATCCCGCTCGAAATCCGCGCAAATCGGATACATAGCGTGGACAGCACCCAGTGCCGCTTTCAGATTCATGCCCTTGCGCAGGGGCACTGCATTCGTGATTTCTTCCAGGATTTTCAGAGATTTTGTCTGCGGCTTGCGTAGGGACATCACACCGCTGATATAGTCCGTGGTATAAAGCGGAAAATCATTAAACATCCTGTTCCTCCTCGTCATCATACACCGGCGGATGGACGATGTTCAGATTGTAGTCGGTCTTGCCAAACTCACAGCGTTCCAACAGCATTTGCGGAATTTTCTTGACGGCAATGTTGTCGTAAGCCTTGTCCAGTCCATTGTCAAAGGAGCGGCAGGCAATAATGAGATATTCACCGTCCTCCATGGTATCCTTGATGGAATCCAGGTAGGTGCTGTTCAGGTGACGGGTCGTCACAAATAGGTAGCTGTTTTCGTTGCCCACAGACTGCTTCCAGAACAGTTCTCCGTCCGGCTGATAATGGAATCCCTCGTGCAGGGCAACGGCAGCCGCCAGCATATTGGCATCGTAGTCCTCGTTGATAACATATTCGTCAAAGGCGTCTTTGTTGATGAGGGTAGGCGCGACCTCATAGAAGCGATACCCGCCGCCGCCCTGCCAATCAACCGATTTAGTAATGCCAGACGCATCATTGTTTGCAATAGCATCATCAATCCTTGGCTTGCAATGGGTGTAGGCTTGCTTTCCCATTTCTATGCCTATCCATCTACGTTTCATTTTGTGTGCAACTGCTGCAGTTGTCCCCGAACCAAGAAACGAATCCAAAACTATATCTCCCAGATCAGAGGATAGCTCTATGCAGCGCTTAATTAATGCTTCAGGCTTTTTCCCCTTAGGGAAATTAACACCACCCTCATTATGCAGATTATTTGACAGGAGGTCGTCCCAAAGGGTAGTTAACGGTTCTCCAGGGACATATTCTCCGTCAACTTTTTTCAACTTGTCTCGATAGAAAATAATACGCTTTCCATTCAGCAAATAAATATCAGAATATCCATCTCTAACCTGTCTTAAAATTTCATTCGGTTTGTTACGGGATTCATCAATCATAGCTCTGGTTTCTGCGCCGACGCTGTTATAATCAGGATTTACCAGTTGTATTACAGACTTGCAGTGTTCCAAAACGAATTGATCCATCTGTTCCGGATATCTTTTAATAAATGCTCGCGCTTCCTTTATAGATAATTTTCTCTCTTCAGCAAACGCTTCGGTGAGCGTGATAAGATTCCACGAAGGGAAAGGATCATTAATGTTGGTGATAAAATTCCCATAGCGCTTGTCGCGGCTGCCTCTGTTAGTATACAATCGATTTGGATGCCAGTGTTCCTTTGATTTAGAATAAATCAGTATAAAATTTGTTGTAGTAACGCAGCCGGGATTTATTGCCTTATGACCAGTGGCAGCTCCCTGTTTAAATGTAATCAGATAAAGACGGTTTTGCTTTCCGAATATTTCATCTAAAAGGAGCGTTAAATACGGAAGGTTCTGATCATCAATATGAACGAACAATGTCCCATCGTCTTTCAAAAGAGTATGGATAATTTGCAAACGGCTTCTCATTAAATCCAACCATATTGACATTTCGAGGTTATCATCATAATTTTCAAATGCCTGACCTGTATTAAATGGTGGATCAATATAGATGCACTTTACCTGTCCGGCGAATTTGCTCTCCAGCGCCTTCAGCGCCAGCAGATTATCTCCGTGGATCAGCATATTCTGCGTATCCGGGTCGGCTGCGGTGTTGGACAGTGCCGTGTCTTCAATCAGCAGGCGCGGTTCTACCCGAATCGGTTCGTCCTTGCCGTACCATGTCAGTTCCAGTTTATTGGCCATATTTCTGCCACCCTTCCTTTGCCGCAAGTGCTGCAAGCTGTTTCTCTAAATTATAACGAATATCGGAATCTGTTGCCTGTTCAAAGGGACGAGTCTCCGTTGCTGGCAGCGCTGCGATTGCAACAAAAATCTCCGGGTGCTTTGCGTTGTTCTGAACGACCTGTTTCTGCGCCGCAGAACGGTCAAACGGATTCTTCTGCAATTCATTCCATGTATCCAGAATGTCCTTTTCCAAATCGGTGAGGTATTGTTTTTGCTTGAGATACTCGATTAAGAAGCTATAATCCATTACGCATCCTCCGTAACATTTACCGAAGGGATATCGTCCGGCAAGTCTCGCACTTTCACGGAAACCGAAACGCTCTTACCGCTTTTCAGCGTTCCCTGCTCTTGGCATCGGGCAAATTCCATGCGCAGAACGGCGGCTATCGTTTTTTGCCCGAAATCATCGAGCAAGGAGTATTTACGCATGACATCCTCATACTCCTCCTGCATTGCCCAGTTCCCAAGTTGTGCGACTTCTATGTCATTCAGTTTGGCCGAGGTCGGATCATCGGACGTACCAAGAATATAATCGATCCGTTTATCAAAAACCTGCGTCAGTTTTTCAAATATCTCAAAGCTTGGCTTGCGCTTTCCGGTTTCCCACATGGCCACAGTACCACTGGACACCCCAAGCGCCGTCGCAAGCTCGATCTGTGTCATGCCTTTTTCTTTTCTAATATCTTTCAGTCGTTCAGGAAACATGGTTCTCACACCTCGTCTTGGATTTCACTCATATTATATTACTATAAGTGAGTTTTGTCAAGTTGCCAGTGAGAATGGATTCTATAGGGTTCTACAACCGTATAAAAATCTTTAAAAAATTTCTGTTTTGCTATTGACTCGAATAACGCAAGGTTATATAATGTGAGTGAGAAAGGTGAGAAACGTATTTCTCATTCGCGGATGTCAACCAGGAAAGGCTGTTTCCCGCACTTGCGGGAGCAGTCTATATTTTTTCAGAAGGAGGCAATGAACTTGAAAGACAGAAAACGCCAGCGTGAAACCCGCCGCATCAAGCAGCGAGAGAAACTCATCGATAAGCGAAACGACTGCGGCGTGAAAGATCTTACCGCTTACAATGCAGTCCGGCAGATCATGACAAACGGAAAAGCCAATATGTGCTGATGTGACCACCTATGAAAATCCATGCGAGATTTTTGAAGGTGGTATTTTTGCGCCCAAATTTACAGAAATGGAGGTATGAAGGATATGGAAAAGACAACGATGAGCGTACAAGAGCTGTCATCGCAGCTGGGCATATCCTTGCCAAAGGCGTATGAGCTTGTGAAATCGAAGAGCTTCCCGTCCATCCGCATCGGCACGAGGATCCTTATTCCGGTCGATGCTTTTCGGGAATGGCTGATCATCACTTCAAACAAGCAGGAGTGAGCGTCGTGAAATTAACGCAGAGAGAGGAGGTGACAGTGAAATGCATATGGACGAGCTGAAGACCTTTAAAAAGATCACCGGCGGCGACAGCCTCTATGCCGAGTTCAAAGGGCAGCAGGCGTTTGAATTCACATACAACGGCCTGCTCTGGTTCTGTATGAACCGGCTTCCGAAATTCGGCGGCGACGATGGCCAGCGGGTATATAACCGCATCATGGTCGTCCGCTGTCCCAACGTCATCCCGAAGGAGCAGCAGGACAAGCGGCTGCAGGACAAGTTGTACGCCGAGCGCGGCGGCATCGTTTACAAGGCGATCCGGGCGCTGCAAACGGTCATCCGCATCGGCTATCGCTTTTCAGAGCCAGAGAGCTTCACGGCGGCGCGGGAACGGTACATGAGCGAAAACAGCACCGTAGTCAGCTTCTTCGACGAGTGTATGTGTCCGTGGCCGAAGGGCCGGATCAATCCCCACTGCACCACGGGCCGTATCTATCGGGTCTATCAGGCGTGGTGCCGGGAGAACAACAACGACTTCGCTAAGACCGCAAAGGAATTCCGCGAGACCCTTGCCGCCCATCTCGGCTGCTCCTACGCCGAAATGACCACACGGCAGAAGGGCAACACCTTCTACAAGGATTATTCACTCACGCTTGAGGCGAAGGAACAATACGCACGGGAGTACGGCTATGACGGCGCTGAATTCCTGTGATCCAGGTAGCAGCCTTTTTCACAACTGCTACCCGCAAAAAGCCTTGTAATTACTGGGCTTTCCGGGGTGGCATTACCCGGAAATGCTGCTACCCGTGTTGCTACCCATTGCTACCCGCAGCATCAATTCAGGAAGGAGGAAAACAGATAATGGTACATTACCCGTCACTGCCGGAGCTGAAAAAGGCTCTCGGCGAAAACTACAGCATCCGCACTATCGACTTGGAGAAGTGCCTGTACTGGGATTTCGGTAACGGCTTCAATGTGGAGATCAGCGGATGCAGCCGTGCCAACCGGAAGTGTCCGGCTAAGCTTTGCCTCTGCCATGTGACTCATGCAAAACATCATATGATGTGCCGGTTACGGAGTCATTAATTACGGTGTATCCGTCGTAGTCAACCAATTTCACAGTGTATTTTGATGCTCCGGTTGAATTCCATGAAAATCGCTTATAGTGATAACATCCTTTTTTTAGAGAGTAATCACTGTCGGAGATTGAACTGTTTGAGGACGGAATAGTATATTCCGAATAACTGCTTTTGTACGGGAAATAGCATGTTCTGCCGGCGGAATCTACAAATGAATAAACGGTAGTACCGTCACTCATGTAATATGCGTTGTAACAATAGAGGTCGTAAGCATCGCTTTTTGCTTTAATATGTACATATTTAGTCGTCAAGGCTGTTAAGTTGTAACATTGCAAAAATGTGTTTGCCGGAATCGTTACTCTCCATGTGCTGCCATAGTAGTGGCAGGTTACCGATGCTGCGCTGGCTTTCAATTCCCCGATACCCTCGCCGCCGACGGCGACCGCACCGAATACAATTATCATGCATAGCAGCAATGACAATGCGCTTTTGAGTTTCCGTTTCATTTTTCTGCCTCCTGAATTCATTTTTGAGCCTTTCCTCAGGGCGCACCTCGCCCTTATGAAAAACCCTCTCATGAATAAAGACAGAATTTCGTAAAATTGGTTCACAGATTTGTAAAAAAATTTGTTTTTTTCAAGTTTTTTTCGAAAAAAACCCGTTTGAAATTTCTAAACTCCAAAACCGAATGAAATTCGCCCCGGCTGTTCAGATTTTTATTGATTTGTCCGCAGCGGTATTGTATAATATTTAAACAGATCACAGAAAGGGGCAAAAACATGAAAACTTTATTCAAGAACGGCACTGTATTCGACGGCAGCGGCAATGCTCCGTTTGTCGGCGACGTCCTTATTGAGGACAACAAAATTCTCAAGGTCGGCAAGTGCGACGAAGCGGCAGACGAGACGGTCGACGCAACCGGTCTTTATGTTTGCCCCGGCTTTATTGACGCCCATTCGCATAATGATTTCTTCTGCGACAGGGCAGACAGCGAGAAATTCTTCAGCCCGTTCATCAGGCAGGGCATCACCACCCAGATAACCGGCAATTGCAGCTTTTCGCCGTTCGGAACGGATGAAAATACGCCCTACAGAGACAAGCTCGGCGGCGGCCTCTTTGAGTCGGAATTCACCGGCAGCCTCGCTTCTTTCCGCGAGAAGCTCACGGGCAGGCTCCATGTCAATATCGTGCCGCTCGTCGGTCACGGCTCTGTCCGCGCGGGCATCTGCGGCTACGACTCGTCGCCGCTCACCCCGGAGCAGCTTAAAAATGAGATCGACCACGTTCATCAGGCGATGGAGGACGGCGCATTCGGCGGCTCGATGGGCTTCATGTATGAGCCGAACAGATACGCGACCAAGGAGGAGCTTTATGCCTTCGCGAGGGAGATTGCGAAATACGACGGAATTCTCACCGTCCATGCGAGAGCCTGCTCGGCGGTCAGCGCGGAGTATCCGCTCATCACCAAGAAATCCCACCTCGAGATAGCCCTTGACGAGATAGTTGATATCATGGAGCAAACGGGCGTTCGCACGGAGTACAGCCACCTTATCTTCACGGGCAAGAAATCGTGGAAAAAGCTCGATAAGATGCTGAATGTTTTCCACACCCTCAAAGCTCAGGGCAAGCCCATTGCATATGATAATTACGCGTTCCATTACGGCGCGTCAGTCATCACTGTTGTGTTCCCCGAATGGTATGCGAAGCTCCCCAAGGAGCAGGCGAATTCACCGCTGAACCGCTTCAAGCTCAGCCTGACCATACTCATGTACCGCAAGGTGCTCGGCATCGACTGGGAGGATATGACCGTCGCGTATATCAGTGATGAACACCCCGAATACGAGGGCAAAACGGTCATTCAGCTCGCCGAAGAGGAGGGCGTAAAGCCGCTGGATATGTATCTGAAGCTCGTTGAGCTCTCCGACCGCACGGGCAGGATCTATCTCGATAAATATTACAACGACACGATCGTGCGTACGCTCATGGAAGATGATATGTCGGTATTCATGACCGACGCATGGGTTGAGGAGAAGGGGAGGCAGAATATTGCGACCTTCCAGACCTTCCCGCAGTTCTTCCTGCTCGGCAGGCGATGGAATATCGCCCCCGAGAAGATAGTCCGCAAAATGACGGGCGCAACCGCCGACCGCTACGGCATCAAAGAGCGCGGCTACCTCAGAGAGGGTTATAAGGCCGATATCAGCATTGTCGACCCCGCAAAGCTCAGCGTTGACGAATCCCGCCCCGACGCAGCCCCCGGCGGCATCCACAGCGTCTATATTAACGGCAAAGCCGTCCTGAAGAATGGCGAATATCTCGGCGGCACCAACGGCGAATTCATTCTGAAAAAGTAAACATAGTTAAAAGCGGTCACCGAAGGCGGCCGCTTTTTGTCAACGGAAAGGGAGATTATATGAAAGTTCTTATCATCAACGGCAGCCCGAGAGCGAACGGTAACACTTCCGTCGCCGTGCGTGAAGTCGAGAATGTTCTCAAAGCGGAGGGCATTGAGGTCAAGACCGTGCAGATAGGCGGCAGGGATATTCGCGGCTGCATAGCCTGCGGCAGATGCTCAGAGCTCGGCAAATGTGCGATAGACGATACCGTCAACGAGCTCGCGGGCGAGTTCGAGAGCGCGGACGGTCTTATCATCGCAAGCCCCGTTTATTATGCGTCGGCGAATGCTACGCTCATTGCCTGCCTCGACAGGCTCTTCTACAGCACTCCTTTTGATAAGACGATGAAGGTCGGCGCAAGCATCGTCTGCGCCAGAAGAGGCGGCTGCTCGGCGACATTTGACGAGCTGAATAAATACTTCACTATTAGCAATATGCCGATAGCCTCGAGCCAATATTGGAACAGCATCCACGGCAGAGTCAAGGGCGAGGCGGAGCTTGACGAGGAGGGCAAGCAGACTATGCGAACACTCGCAAGAAATATGACGTTCCTGATGAAGAGCATTGCTCTCGGTAGTGAGAAATACGGTCTGCCTGAAAAGGAACCGCGCGTCGCAACGAATTTCATCGGCTGAGCAAGCACCCAAAGCTGTTAGACCGTCAAACGTTTAACACATAAACGATTTAAAACTATAAGCGGGAGAGGCCTAACTCTCCCGCTTGTTTTGATTTTAAGAGCTTTATGTGCGGCTGTATTAATACCATATGAATCCCAGAAGGAATATCCTGATAAGCGTTTGCCACCACGCATATTTGACATAGAGGGTCTCCGAGTCGACTGTTCCGTCCTCAAAAACGGCGGTAATAACCGTTGAGCCTATTCGGCGGGCGACGACCGTTCCGTTTGCATCAACACTTGCGACATTCGGGTCTGATGAGGTCCATTTGACCACATTACTGCCGTGAGAATCGATTCGATATATTGATTTGTACGGCACGAAGTCGGGAAGGTAAAAATAGCTTCGGTGGGTCGCATAGTCGAGCCCGAGCCATATGTTGTATTCGCCGTTATCCTCAATGAACAAGGTGCCTTCTTCTTTGTCATTTGAGCCGAATGTGCCTTCGGAAATATCCAATTTCCATTTGCTGATAAAGGTGCCTTTATCAGTATCGCTTTGCCCAATAAAATCAAATCCGAAATATGGAAGTGAATCGCTTTCGAATCGGAGCGTGCTGTCGGTATAGACGCTTTCAATGTAAAAATACACCGTGTCTATATTTCCTATATTTTCACCGCGCGGAGCAATAGAAACGGGAACGCTTATGGGGCAATTTAAGGACGCAACATTCACTGTGTTATCAAGCGTCAGTGTTTCGGTTTCTGTTATGTCATAGTCGGCATATTCTTTGACATTGAAAACGAAAGAAGAGACACCGCCGCATTCAAAATAAATGAAGTAGGTTTTGCCTTTTTCAAATTCGATTTTTCCGTCTACGATGTAGGTCAATCTGTCAAGCTTTCTGAAAAACGAACGTTCATAATAAGGTGCGTCGGCGGATTCGTTATAAAGATACATCCATACCGATCCGACGTCATCATCATCGGCAGGCGTATGCGTCACTTCAAAAGCAAGCTCGCCGTCCTTGGGCGCGACGAATTTATAGACAGGCGCCATATCGGATACCGTGACAGAGTCACCGGAGGATATCTCCGGAGCATCGTCCATTAAGGATGTTCCCTTGGAGCGCTCGACCGAGACGGTGTATTTATGCCCGAACCAATACGTTCCGCTCTCATCCTCGGCTAATCTGACCGAAACAGTCTTTCTCTCGCCTTTATCAAATGATGTGTAGATATAAGCGTCGCCGTTGATGAACGTTGCATTTGCGTTTTTGTCGTTTAATTCTATCGTATAGTCATTCTTGTCAATATCACGAATAATAAAACGATAATTGCCCTCTTCTTCCGCCGTGAAGCTGTATTCGTGGCAAGCGGTGGACGAATAAAGTTTGTCATCAATCGGCTCATTCTCTTTAAGTTCAACGCTGTGTGAGCTGCCGTCATATTCGGCTATGTAAAAATTGCCGGATTCATAGCAGGTAAGGCCGAAATAGTATTCGCAGTCCTTCTTCAGATAATATGAATATCCGTTGCTTTTATTTGCGGCAACTCTTTCTTTATCTGCGTCAAACACGTTGACATGAATCCCGTTGTCGCTCTCAGCGCAATAAAATCCGCTCTTCTCCGGCACAAATCTGAATGCATAAACCGTTTCATAATCTTCGGTGAGCTCAACGTGCACCGTTTCGTTAAGGGCGATGTCAATGCTGTCTTTACACATATATTCGGCATAATTCATGGTCTCTATCTCAAAATCGACCTCTTTGCCGTCGGGGGAATTTACCACGATATGCATAGAGCGCGTAGAAGGCTCATCGCCTTCGTAGAACCTGTAATCGGTGTAAACGGAGAAATAATAATACCTGTTCGGCTCGATCTCTCTGTCGTTAACCGTTATGTCGATATTCCCGCCGCAGACGATCCTGTAATATCCGCTGAAGTAGCTTTCGCTTTCAACGGAAAAGATGCTGTATGAATCGCCGGAGGTACGGCTTTTTACGCTGCTGCCCGCCTCTATTCTTGTTGAGGTTCGCTCGTCATACAGAGTTTCGGTATCCGCCGTGACGGTAATTACGCCTGTTGCTGAATTGCTCGAAAAGCCCGCGGTCAGGAATACGGAGTCACCCTTTGCTATGTAACAGGTTATGCTCTGTCCGCCGCTTGCGAGCACTGTGCCGAAGGGCGAATAAATCGTTCCTTGTGCGCCTTCACTGAGAGTGAAGGTGTATTCGGCACTGCCCGGCGAAGTGAATTTGAAGGTTTCTTTTCCGCCGGGTGAAGAGATGCTCGCTGAGCACGGAGTTCTCGCTTCGGCGGTTTTATAAGAGCTGAATATCCCGTCGCCTGTGCCGTATTTTTTCAGAGTGTTGCTTTCGAGTGAAGCGAGCGCGGCGTGCGCCCAACAGCTGCCGAGAAATCCCTGATCTTTGACTGTCGAAACATAGCCGTAATCACGCAGATCGTATTTTGCGGGCAAAGATACCGCCTTTTGAGATGCCGTGTCAAAGCTGTATTTCAGCGGGGAAGGAATGAGCTCGCCGCCGTCGGGGTTTTTAAGATAATCAATATAATCCTGATTGATCTTGCCGCCGAGTTTTTGTATTTCTTCTATTGAGTAAGTTTTGGTTGAGGAATACTCTCGATTCTCATTGTCAATACCGAAGTAGCTTTTAAGCCCCTTGCCCGGAGCCATCATTCTGTCTGGGCGGTATGACGTGAAAGCCTTGATCGACCAGTTTGAATTCTCGAGGCTGTCATAAAGGTCAATGATAAGATTTTTCGAGGAATAATAGCTTTCGCCGCGATTTCCGCGAACTCCGGGCACATATGACACTTCCGCAGTGTACTGCTCCGCTATGCCGAGAGCGCCGTTGAGCTTTAGCACTATGGCGAATCTTGTGCCCTTTTTAAGCGTATACTCCCTGTCAAGGTCAATGACCGAATAGCCGGGATTGCTAACCTTTCCTGAAGCTATTTTAACAGCTTTCGAGTTACGGCTGCCGAGCCTTGCGTCCTCGGGATTCCTATAATCCTCTACAAGATATACGGAATAGCGGGTGTTGCTGAAGGTCGTATGGAACGAAACGGCTTTAAGGGTTTCATCGCTGTTCAGTGCCTTGCCCTGCTCGGGAAACACGTTGAATGCGTAATCTATTTTGTCATATAATCCGTAAAACGCTCCGTTTGCACCGTATTCGTCATATTGATAAATTTTGTTGTATCCGCAGTCCTTATCCGCAACGGTAAAAGCGGCAAATTCCTTGATGGATAACGGGCTGAATATCCTGTCTTCATATGAGATATAGATATATCCGTCATACCCGCGATCCGTGCCCCAACTGTTTTTGCACAGTATTGCTCCGTTCTTTTTCGGCTGAACGGGGAAATTCTCTTTCGGGTAATTATCGTCCCACCCGACCATCGTTACGGCGTGGCTCTTCCGTTCTTCGCCGTCCTCTGTTTTGTAGAGCAGGGGAGTGCAATAATTAGAATCATCGGTCGTCTTGTCGGTGTAAGTGAACCCGCAATAGATCGCGCCGTATTCCATTACGGCGGATTTAACGGCGTTGATATCGTTGTCAATTTTGATAACGCCGTCCAAATAGGCAATGTTGCTCAGCTTTTTGTACTCAGCTTTGCTGTATAATGAGCCGTTGTACGGGTGTGCGTTTTCGCTTACGGGGCCTGCCCATGAGCTTAGATAGGCGGTTGCAAGAGAAGTGTTTCCGCCGTCCGAATAGTCACGATTGGTGTAAAAATCCGACCCGACGCTTGAAAGATAGGTTATCATGTTCATCTCGGAGAAATCAACGCTGCTTTGCTCGTTATGAAGCGGTTCTTCGGCTGCCAATGCGGAAAGAGCCGCTGAAAAAGCCATAAGAATAATAATGGAAATCAGAACTACAGAAATAACTTTTTTGATTGTGTTTTTCATAAAAACAACCTCCTCATGTTTACTATATCAGAAAAAATTCCAAAATGCAAGAATAAATTACACCGTCAGCCGCCCCGTCAACGACCGCAGAGTGACAAAAAGTGTATATGAGCAATAAGACCGAGAAGGGAGATGCTTCTCAGCTCGGTTATGCTGTATATCTTACTTCCGCAGCAAATATGCTGCTTTTGCTCTTTTATCGGTTTATTCGACGCATTCAGAATTCTCCGGATAAAAAAATTTTCAAATTATTTCAAAAGATATGCACTAACATG
>UMGV01001954.1_pt1 | contig 17073 bp, 11 predicted proteins | sample 1965361 | NCBI WGS metagenome assembly UMGV01 (sample SAMEA4836081, study PRJEB28245) | human gut metagenome | biome: gut microbiome; material: fecal sample | place: Denmark | collected 2008
AATCGTGGATTAAGGGGCAGTGCTATCGCTGAATAGTTACCCTATAAGAAAGGCGCTTATGAGGATGGGGGCTGTGATTTGTTGAACCTTTAGAGGGAGGACGGGGCCTCCACGCCACGTCCTCCCTGATGATAACATATATTGGGTGCTGGAGGACGGGGCACGGAGGCCACCGTCCTACTAAAGTTTGCAATAGAAAAATTAATTCATTGTTAGCAAGGCCATTCACTCCCCTCTCCCACAGGGAGGGGGAAGCCGCGCAAGCGGTGCGGGGGAGGGGCTTCTGCTTGGGGGACGGGCTTCTCGGTGGCCTTACTTCTCCTGCTCCTCAGCATTGAAGCCCGAAAGCTGTACCAGCGGTTGCTGTGCGCGTGCATCTTCGGCCTTCCAAGCGATGGTCACGGTTTTCTTCTCGCCTGGCATGAGGTGGAAATAGTTGTCTGAATAGTCGACAGGCAGAATTTGCTCGCCATCGGCACCCTTCAGGTTCAGACGCAGCAAGATGGCAGGTGTGCTGGCTGTGTTTTCAACCGTCACGGTACGTGTGGTGCCATTGCCTGCTACCGTGAGTAGCAGTTTGTCGGCCTTCAGTTTAGGCAGCGTGTTCAGCTCTTGCAGGTTGCTCTCGTCGTTTGAAGTGATATAGAAGTTGTCAGACAGCAGTTTGCCCGCAGCATCCTTCAGTTCAAGGCGCACGAAGAACACCTTTCCGCCCTGCAGGTTGTAAGTATCGTCAACGTGCAGCGCCTGTAGCGGCGTGGTGGTATCGTCGGCGGTGCTGAGTGTGGTGCGATTGTCTCTTATCACCTCTCCCTTCACATTCAGAATTTGGCGTGTAGCGGTGAGGCCCTCGTGCTTGCCAGCCGCCAGGTTCACCACCTCGGGGTCGCGTGTCAGGGCGTTCCACTGTATGTGCAGTGGCTCGCAGGCTTTCTTACAACCAAAGAAGGCAGCGGTGGGCTCAAAGTAATAGTCGTAGCACATCCATGTCATGCTGGGCCAGCAGGCGTGGCTCATCCAGATGAGCAAGCCCATGCGGTCTTTCGATCCCGACTCGTACATAGCACGATAGCCCTCATAGTTTTCCCACTGAGCCAGCTCGGCAAACTGCTTTGCGTTCTTGGCTTGTCCGAAGGCGTTGGCAATGATGTTGTTGAACGAAGCACCACGCTGAGCACCCTCCATGGTGTAGTCGTGCTGTCCCCAAGTCTCGGTTTGTGGCCACAGGGTGGCGGGCGTAAAGGTACGCACCAGGCCCTCATAGGTCATCACGTTAGGCATACCACGCTCAGAGTGCAGCTTGCCCGTTTGACGTGAGAAATATTCTTTCGGCGTGCAAGCCCAGTAGGGGCCATGTCCGCTTACGCCATCGTCGGCCGAGCTTGAGATATATTCCAATCCAGGGTTCAGTTCAGCCACATATTGGCGCAACACCTTATCAATAGACGCGGGCGGATAGCCCTCGTTGCGTCCGCAGTAGATGCCGATAGAGGCATGGTTGCGCATGCGCAAGGTATAGTCGCGTGCATTGTCAAGGAACATCTTTTCGTCAAGAGGGTCGGGGCCGTCGCAGGGGTTGGCCAGCCAGAAGTCTTGCCAAACCATGACGCCATACTTGTCGCAAGCCTCATAAAACTCTTCGTCGCCAGTCATGCCCACCCAGTTACGTATCATGTTAAAGTTCATGTCGCGGTGATACTTCACGGCAATGTCATACTCGCGACCACGATACAACAGGTTTTGCTCGCTGAAGCCCCAGTTTCCGCCTAAGGGCACGAAGCGTTTGCCGTTGACATAAATCTTCAGGCGTGTGTTGATATCGGTGTAGGTCATCTGTCGCAAGCCCGCCTTATAGGTGGTGCGTGCAGGCTGCTCGCCATCAATATGGAAGGTGTAACCAGCCTCGTGCAGATAAGGCTCGCCGTAGCCGTTAGGCCACCACAGACGCATGGTGCGGTTGTTCAGCTGAGCAAAGTCGGCAGGAAGGAAGGTTACCTGCTGCTGGGTAGCGGCAGGCAAGGTTACCTGTTTCTGAAATTCGATGCCGCCAATCCATCCGCGCAGCGTGCCCGTAACCTCGTGGTTCTCGTTGTTGCGCAGCAGCACCGAGGGGGTGAGCGTTACGGTGGTGTCGGGCAGCGCCAGGGTGGTAGAAACCAGCGGGTCGGACAACGACACCGAGCCTTCTGCCGTCAGCGCCACATCGTTCCAGATGCCTATGTCGCGACCACGCACGGTGGTAATCCAGTCCCAACCGATGGTGGCATGGAAGGTGGGGTTATCATATCCCAAGATACCGCCGTTAAAGTCGGTGTTCTTTGCGTTCTTTTCTTTTACCGAGCCAGGGTGTGCGTTCTTCACAATCTCTACGGCCAAGGTGTTTTTGCCTGAAGCCTTCAGCAAGGCCGTAACGTCGACCTTCGAGCGTGTGAAGGCGCCCTCAATGCGGTCAATCTTCTTACCGTTGAGGAACACGTTGGCCTTCCAGTTGATGCCGTCGAAGTTGAGGAACACGTGCTTGCCCTTCATCTCTTGAGGCGTTTCAAAGGTGGTGCGATACCAAAAGTTGCTGTTGAAGAACGACTCAGAGGCGTTATACCAGTTGTCGGTCAAAGCGGGGTCGGGCAGCGCGCCTATGTTTACATAGCTCATCAGGGCGGTGCCAGGCACGGTAGCCGTAATCCAGCCGTTGGTGTCGAAGGTGGGGGTAGCAATTGTTTCGCCCGTAGCCTTTACCTCAGAGGCGCGCGCCAACTGCCAGTTGCCGCCATCCAGCAAGAAGCGTCCGTCTTTCATGCCGCCAATGGCGTGGGGCTGAGCCACCACTCCACCACGGCCCATCACTTGCATCTCGCTCATGATGTATCGGCCTGTAGCGGTGGGCTGCGTCATCAACACACGCACATAGCGTGCCTTGGTAGCCTTGAAGCTAATGTTGTCGGCCAATGCTTTTCCGCCAGGTAGCTGTGCCACGGTGCGCCATGCACCCAAGGTGGTAGCCACGTCAACGCGTCCGCGCAGGGCTTTCTCTATCCAGTGCAGGTTCACCTTGTCGATGGTGGCCTCGGCACCCAGGTCGACGTATGCCCACTGCTGTCCGCCCTTGTTGCTCATCCATGCCGATGTAAACTGGGTAGAGGGTTGCAACTCGGTTACGGCTTGCGAGCCGTTGAAGAATTTCATCTCGGTCAGTGTCCAGTAGGCAGCGCCAGGCATATCAAAGGCAAAGCGCAGGTTGTTAAAGGTGAGGTCGCCCAAGGGCAAGGTCAGCTCAACAATACGCAAGGGCAACTTGCCCGTGTTTGTTTGCTTGTTGGGGTCGCTGCTCACCATCTGCTTTGATGCCTTTCCGGGCAGAGCGTCGCTCTTCTGTTCAGCTTTCTTAACCCATTTTGTACCATCGTTGGTCAGCACGCTCACAGCATAGCCGCCCTTGGCTTGGTCGGGGTTATAGGCCACGGTGCAGATAATCTTCACCTTGTTGGCCTTCAGCTGCATGTTGTTCCATTGATATTGCAGCCATGCCTTCTCACCCTTCAGGTTGCAGAAGGTGTATTCGTTGCCGTCAATACCACTCTCGCGCTCACGACGCGACAGTGCCCCCGTGTTTGTGGTGGCAAGCAAATACTGCGGCTGTGTGGTGGCAACGAGTCCATCGGTAAGCAGCTGTGGGGTGAGGTTAAAGTCATACTGCGACGAGGTTTTCACCATACGGTTTAGGGCCACGTTGCGGTAAGCGTTGTCGGCGGCGAGGGTGGGTGCGTAACATTCGGCTGGGTTGCCAGGATACTTACCAATACCTCGTGTGCCATCGGCATAGGCCACTGCCGAGCATAGCAATGCGATGCCTGCTGCAGCTACCATTCTTAGCTTTTGATTTTTTTTCATAAAGCAGAGTGTATTGTTTTATTGTTTTGTTTTTAAAATAGTTTATAGTTTAAAGAAGATGTGGTTTGTTATTTATTATGTTTGGTTTTATTGTGCAAATATAGCAATATTTCTACAGATGATAAAAGATTATACTAAGGAATATAACGAAAAACATTGCCTTTTTTCTTTGCACTACTCACACTGTGAGTATTTTAGCAAAAACCGACACTTAATCTACAAAAGTCTGTTTTCTATACAGAAACTCCACTCCCCAGGAGCCCCACCCCCATCCCCTCCCCGCTGGAGAGGGGAGTAAATAGCCTTATAGTTAGCAATGCCATTCACTCCCCTCCATAAGGGGAGGGGAAAGCCGCGCACCAGCGCGGCGCGGGGGAGGGGCTAAAATGATGAAGGCCCCGCAAGCACTGCGGAGCCTTCAAAAGATTGTCTAAAAGATAATAATTGATCTTAGTAAAGGTAATTAGTCGATTGAATTAGGTATTGATTGTATAAAGATGATGCTTAATGAGTGTGGGAGCCGAGCCGTGCTTACGCGTGGCGGTGGCGCCCTGTGAGCTTTGCCAATCGCCTACTGAAGGCGGTGGCGATGAGGCGGAAATTGCCGTAACGCAGGTTGCGTATGAGCTCTTCCACCGACCGCGCAACCTTTATCCAAGGATGCCCCCAAGCGTTTGTGCGGTATACGCTCTCTTTGTATGCCACATTCTCAATAACATATCGCGGATGTCGTAGTGGCATCTCCAACTCGAAGCGCTGCATGGTAAACATTTTCCTGAGGCGCTTGGGTATGGTGTTGAGGTTGCTGGTGAAGTGTGTGCTGTCGGCCGTAACGCCCATGTTGTTCACAAGATTGCGTGTAGGCATGATAGCCAGCCCATTGTTCAGCAGCATTGATGCCCAGAAGATGCTCTCGTAAAAGGCTTTGCCCGAGGCGCGGTGGTCGCGACACATAGGCAGAAAGTCGGAGCGATAGCGGCGCAGTCGCACCACGTCTTCCAGTTTCTTTAGGGCGTAAGGGTCGTCAAGGAAGGTGTAGTGCTCGTCCCATTTGTCTACTACGCGTCGCCACGATGCCCATCCCCATATTGAGAAGACAGTGGTAAAGAAATAGTCGTCGGGAACGTTGGGCGTCACCTCATCGCTGTTGAAGCCCGCTATCATCGTGATACGCTCATCATGTTCGTAGCGGTCGAGCAGCTCCTTGCAGAAGGGAAAGAACGATTGTGATGGCACATCATCGTCTTCCAACACGATACATTTATCAGCCATTGAGAAGGCCCATTTCTGCGAGATATACTCGGATGGGTCGCAGCCATAATTGCGTTCTTGGTATAGGCGCTGCACATCACACTCCCAGTCGATGTTGTCGACAATCTCTCGGCATGCCATGATGCCTGTCATGTCGCGTTCTGACCGTGGTCCATCCTGATACAGGAACAGCCTTGAGGGACGCGCTTTCCGCACCTCGTCAAACACCTTTCCTAACTGTTGCGGACGGTTGAAGAAAAGTATCAGTACAGCTACGTCAATATTGTACGGATGTTTCATCGTGTCTTACTGCTCACAAAGGTAATTCTTTTTATTGAGTGAGCAAATAAAAAGGCCAACAATTTTCACTTTTGTTGTCTTTTTTGTTCATTTCTTGTGAAAAATGGTACATTGCGCACGATTTTTACAAACGTTTTCCTATTGCAATGTAACATTTTAACATTTCAAGACTTGCTGTTTCAAATGTTTCGATGTATCATTTTTATTACATTCGCCTCACGCACCTACGCCTCACTTTTCCTCGTCACTTTTCTGCAAGAGGAACAGCTTGTCGCTGGGGCGTATTTTGTCGGGCACGGGTAGCGATACGCGGGTGCCTTTGGGTGCCGTTTGCACAGGCTTCAGGTCGACACGTATCTCGTCGCAGGTGAGATACATCACGCCTGTTGTGGGGCCTGTTACCAATAGGCGGTCGCCCACGCTAAACTCGTGTGCCTCACAGGTAAACTCGGCCACGCCCAACTTTGAGAAATATTTCACACCACGGCCCACATACACCTTGCGCTCGGTGGCATTTGATCCATAGTTTTTGTTCCATTCGCCCAAAGTCTGTCCCTGGTAGTAGCCATCCCAGAAGCCGCGGTTGAACACGGCAGCCAAGCGCTCGTCCCACTCGTCTTTGCGAGCATCGGTAAAGGTACCATCGGCCACGGCCTGGATGGCCTCTTTGTAGCAACGCACCACATTATATACATACTCGGGTCCGCGGGCTCTACCTTCAATCTTAAACACGCGCACACCGGCCTTCATCATGCGGTCGATAAAGCGAATGGTTTTCAGGTCTTTCGGACTCATGATATATTTGTTATCAATCTCGAGCTGTGTGCCTGTCTCGTTGTCGGTCACGGTGTATGAACGGCGGCACAACTGCATGCACTGTCCGCGGTTTGCGCTGCGGCCTGTGTTCTGTAAGCTCATATAGCACTTGCCGCTAATGGCCATGCACAGGGCGCCGTGGCAGAACATCTCGATGCGCACCAGCTGTCCGCTGGGGCCACACACGTTCTGCTCTACTATCTGTCGATATATTTCGGCCACCTGATCCATGTTCAGCTCGCGAGCCAACACAGCTACATCGGCAAACTGTGCATAAAACTTCAGCGCCTCGATATTGCTGATATTCAGCTGGGTGCTGAGGTGCACCTCTACCCCACGCTGGCGGCAATACACCATCACGGCCACGTCAGAGGCTATCACGGCGGTGATATGAGCCTCGGCAGCAGCATCAATAATTTGGTGCATGGCATCGATGTCTTCACCATAGATAATGGTGTTGACGGTGAGGTACGACTTCATGCCGTGCTCTTGACAGGTGGCGGCAATCTCTTTCAGATCGTCTATGGTGAAGGGGTTAGCCGAGTGCGACCGCATATTGAGTTGGCCGATACCGAAATAAACCGAGTCGGCACCCGCCTGTATGGCAGCAGCCAGGCTTTCACGCGAGCCCACTGGCGCCATTACTTCAAATTCAGAAACTGTTGTTTTCATGCTGCAAAGGTAGTGAAAAAATGTTGAACAAGAGGCGAATAGAGCGACAAGGCGCAAGAAAATCATTATTTTTAGGTATTGCGGCGCTCAGAGAAAGGTGCTACCTTTGCAAACAGAAAAAAGAAGAGTCTTTTTGTTTCAAGCAAAGACATCGCTCATCACGATGTTTTTCTATAAGAAAAAATATTCATAATGTTATTGTATAGTAAAAAAGGCCGACTGTGAAGTCGGCCTTTTTTGTATTTAAGCGCGCGAGAGAGAGGGGCATTAATCACCACCCCAGTTCTCTACCCCGAAGATGCTGTCTTCGTTGTCTTCGTTCACCTCAAAAGTTTCTTTCGTGTCATTGTTGGGGCCACTTACCACACTGCAAGTGTTGAGCGAAGTGCACAAGCAGTCGAGCACAACAACCTGTATAGTGGGCATTATATATTGTTTTTTCATCATTTCAGTTGTTTACCATTATTTTTTAACCTTCTTACCATTCACGATATAGATGCCACTGGGCAGCCTCTCGAGCGAAGAGCCTGAGCGCAGACGCTGACCATAGAGGTTATACACGCCCGATGCCGAGCTGTACGTGTCGAGCGTTACGCCGTCGATGCCCGTTACGTCGGCCTTCATATCGTCGATATACAGGGCTACCTCCTTGGCAGGTGCTGTGGTGGTAGAGGCGGCATCAGTAGCACTGGTCAGCTCGAACCAGCAGCGGAAGCCCTTCAAGCCATACTGCTTAGTGGTGGACACCTTCCACATAGTGCCTTTGTTCATAAAGTAGTCGCCATACGCAACAATCGTTGCTCATCAATTGATTTTACCCCATCGTTGTTTCATTGCATTATTTGTTTTATATTTGCACATCCTATATATATTAATGTAAATTCTAAACAATAAAAAACGCCATGAAGAAGATTATTATCATGCTTACGGCACTGCTCGTCATGGGCCTCAACCTATCGCTGGATAAAGAGTATGCCAGCCGAATGATTGAACTGACGGCAAAATAAAAAGAAAAACTCAAAAATAATATATTATTGCGAGTATTCATTTTTATCTAAACGGAGACCACCGTCCTACTATGGTCTCCTGCATTATGATAATTACGACAAGTTTAAAGAGGAGGCTGGGTATCTAAAAAGTAGAACGAGGGCCTCCGTGCCCCGTCCTCCCTAAGAAAACGAACACAGATAAAACAGATATTATTATTAAAGAAAAGAATAATCGGTGAAAAGATAGCTCTGTTTTATCTATTCTATCTGTGTTCGTTTTCTAATCTGGGAGGACGTGGCGCGGAGGCCACCGTCCTACTGGATTAATACGTGTTCAAGCAAAAAACCTGCGAAGCGCGAAATAGATTATTAAAAGCACAACAATATGATTTGAACCATAAAAACGCAATCATCATAAAAGAACATTATATAATTGTTTGCGCATAAAAAAAGCGGAGCTTGGTTTCACAACCTTACCCCGCACTACTTAAAACAACCAATAAAAGAAATAGATTGCTGTATCTTTTTTTTCTTTTTTATCGAATAAACAGCAGCTCACGATACTTGGGCAGTGTCCACAGTTCGTCGGCCACAATCAGCTCCAGCTTATCAATCTGATAACGTATCTCCTCAAGCTTCGGCGCCACGGTGTCGTGGTAAGCGATGGCCTTCTGGTGCTCATCCTCAATCTTGTTAGCCACCTTACGAGCGTCAACCAGTTCGTCAACACCTGTCTCGATAGCCTGGGTGCGTACAGCAATCTCTTCTATAATCTTCTTATTGCGCTCGGTAAGCTTTGCAGCCGTTTCGGCAGGGAAGATGTTATACATGCTCGACACGTTCTTAGCCAACTGGCTCTGATAGTGGGTGCACACAGGTATGATGTGGTTCATCGACAGGTCGCCAAACACACGAGCCTCAATCTGTATCTTCTTTGTATAAGTTTCCCATTTCACCTCGTTGCGAGCTTCCAGCTCCTTGCGTGTCATCACGTTCTGGCTTTCAAACATCTTGATGGAGCTCTCGTCGAGATAGCGCTCAAAAATCTTCGGGCACGATGTCTCGCAGTCGAGGCCACGGCGGGCAGCCTCTTCCTTCCATTCGTCTGAATAGCCGTTGCCCTCAAAGTGAATGGGTTTGCAGAACTTAGCATCTTCGCGCACCACGTCAAGGATAGCGCTAATTTTATCTTCACCCTTCTCGATAAGTGCGTCAACACGCTTCTTAAAGTCTTGCAGCGCCTCAGCCACAGCAGTGTTCAGCACAATCATGGCGCTGGCACAGTTGGCCTCTGAACCTACGGCACGAAACTCGAAGCGGTTGCCCGTGAAGGCGAAGGGCGATGTACGGTTACGGTCGGTGTTATCGATCAACAACTCAGGAATTTCAGGAATATCGAGCTTCAACCCCTGCTTGCCAGCAATGTTAAACAGTTCGTCTTTATTTGAATTTTCAATATGCTGCAGAATTTCGGTCAGCTGACGACCCAAGAAAGAAGAGATGATAGCTGGCGGTGCCTCGTTAGCACCCAGACGGTGCGCATTGGTAGCGCTCATGATAGAGGCCTTCAGCAGTCCGTTATGCTTATACACAGCCATCAGTGTTTCAACAATGAAGACGATGAAGCGCAGGTTGTCTTCAGGCGTCTTGCCTGGGCCATGCAGCAGCACGCCCGTATCGGTTGAAAGGCTCCAGTTTTCGTGCTTGCCCGAACCATTTACGCCAGCAAAAGGCTTTTCGTGCAGCAGCACGCGGAAACCGTGATGGCGTGCAATCTTCTTCATGAGCGACATGAGCAACATATTGTGGTCGATGGCAAGGTTTGTTTCCTCGAAGATGGGCGCAAGCTCAAACTGGTTAGGAGCCACCTCGTTATGGCGGGTCTTGCAGGGTATGCCCAGCTCCAGCGCCTGTATCTCAAGGTCTTTCATGAAGGCCTGCACGCGCTCAGGGATAGCGCCAAAGTAGTGGTCGTCCATCTGCTGGTTCTTGGCCGAGTCGTGACCCATCAGGGTGCGGCCCGTAAGCATCAGGTCGGGGCGAGCCGAATACAGTCCCTCGTCAACAAGGAAGTATTCTTGCTCCCATCCCAGGTTGCTGATTACCTTCTTAACCTCGGGATAGAAATAATGGCAAACAGCGGTGGCAGCCTCGTTCACAGCATGAAGGGCGCGCAGCAGCGGAGCCTTGTAGTCGAGCGCCTCGCCAGTATAAGAAATGAAGATGGTGGGGATACACAGCGTGTCGTCGATGATGAAGACGGGCGATGTGGGGTCCCAAGCCGAGTAGCCGCGAGCCTCGAAGGTGTTGCGAATACCACCGTTGGGGAACGAGCTGGCGTCAGGCTCCTGCTGTACGAGCAGCTTGCCTGAGAAATCTTCAATCATGCCACCCTTTCCATCATGCTCAACAAAGGCGTCGTGCTTTTCGGCCGTACCCTCGGTAAGAGGCTGGAACCAGTGAGTATAGTGTGTTACGCCATTCTCGTCGGCCCACTGCTTGATGCCTTTTGCCACCGCGTCGGCAATGTTGCGATCCAGTCGAGCACCATTGTCAATCACATCAATCAGTTTATCGTAAACCTCGCGCGACAGATATTTATACATCTTAGCACGGTTGAACACGTTCTTTCCGAAATATTCAGAAGGACGCTCAATCGGCGCAATCACTTCCTGAGGTTTCTTTTTGAAAGCCTCGGCAACAACCTCAAATCTTAAATTTGCCATGTTGATTTTCTTTTATGTGTTTAAACTATTGTTGTTTCGTTTTCTCTTATTCTTTCTACGGCCACAGGTTTTTATGCCCAAGGCTTACGAGTTTATCCACTGGGCAATGCGCTGCATGGCTTCGCGGCAGTCGTCGCGGTTGCCAAAGGCCGTAAGGCGCACATAGCCCTCGCCGCTGGGTCCGAAACCCACGCCTGGGGTGCATACCACGCCAGCGCTGTAAAGCATCTGTTCAAAAAACTTCCAGCTGGGCGTGTTGCCCGGTGTTTTCACCCACAGATAGGGTGCATTTTGTCCGCCATACACCTGTAAGCCCATACGTTGCAAGGCGTCGAGCATGATGCGAGCGTTGCCCATATAATAGTTGATGGTGGCCTTCACCTGCTCCTTGCCCTCGGGGGTATAGATAGCTTCGGCGGCACGCTGACTGATGTAGCTGGTGCCATTAAACTTGGTGCTCTGTCGACGGTTCCACAGGTGGTTCAGCTCTATACGTTGTGTGCCATCAATGGTTACGGCGGTCAGCTCCTTTGGTATGACGGTGTATCCACAGCGCACGCCTGTAAAGCCTGCCGTCTTCGAGTAGCTTCTAAACTCGATAGCCACCTTTCGTGCTCCCTTTATCTCGTAGATAGAGTGTGGTATGCTGTCGTCTTGTATATACGCCTCGTAGGCAGCATCATACAAGATGAGGGTGTCGTTCTTCAACGCATAGTTTACCCATTTGCGCAGCTCCTCTTTAGGCAGCACGGTGCCCGTGGGGTTATTGGGATAGCACAGATATATCATGTCGACACGGTGGTCGGGTATGGCGGGTATAAACTGGTTCTCGGCGGTACACGGCATGTAGGTTACATTGCTCCATACGCCGTTTTTTAAGACGCCAGCACGTCCGCACATCACGTTCGAGTCGATATACACGGGGTAGATAGGGTCGGTAACGCCTATGCTATTGTCCCAGCGCACAATCTCGCCTATATTTCCGGTGTCACTCTTGGCACCATCGTTGATGAATATTTCGTTCACATCGAGATGTATGCCACGCGACAGATAGTCGTTCTTTATAATAGCCTCGCGCAGAAAGTCGTAGCCACGCTCGGGGCCGTAGCCACGAAAGGATGCCTTGGTGCCCATCTCGTCAACGGCCTTGTGCATGGCCTTGATGACAGCAGGACACAGCGGCTGCGTAACGTCGCCAATGCCCAAACTGATGACGCGCATCTTGGGATGCGACACTTTAAAGGCGTTTACCTTTTTGGCAATGTCGGCAAACAGATAGTTGTCCGACAGTTTTAGATAGTGCTCGTTTACTAATGCCATGTATGCAATTTTTCTTTGTGGTTGTGTTGTGTGTTGTTGTTGCGTGTGTGTCGAGCAACAAGTCAGAAGAGGGCTATCTCGCCATCAAAGACGAAGGTGGCAGGGCCCGTCATATAAACATGGCCATCGGCCTCGCTCCATTCAATGTGCAGCGTGCCACCATCCATCACAATATCGGTTTGGCGCGAGGCACGTTGCGTAACGGCGGCCGCTACAGCGGTGGCGCAAGCTCCTGTGCCACAGGCCAAGGTGATGCCGCTGCCACGCTCCCATACACGGGTGCGAATGGTGCCGTTGGGCAGCATCTGCGCAAACTCGATGTTGCAACGTTGCGGAAAGGCAGCATCGTGTTCAAGCTCTTTGCCATAGCGGGCTATGTCGAGATGTTCAACATCGTCGGTGAAGATCACGAAATGGGGGTTACCCATCGACACGAAGGTGCCTCTAAACGAGCGAAAGGCAGCGGTAAGCGTGTTGCCTTGTGCCTCGTCATACTGGTCGGGGCATGACAGCGAGGGCGCCAGCATATCTACCGTAACGCTTTGTACGGTGCTACCGTCGGGCGAGAGGTGCAGCTGCAAGGTCTTCACGCCCGAAAGGGTTTCGAGCAGAATGGTGGTTTCCTTGGTCAGCCCACGCTCGTACAGATACTTGCCTATACAGCGCGAGGCGTTACCGCACATCATGGCTTCAGAACCGTCGGCATTAAAAATGCGCATTGAAAAGTGGGCGCCGCTTCTAATCGACGGCTTGCCTATGAGCACCAACCCATCGCTACCTATGCCCGTATGTGGAGCACTCCACTGCCGAGCTGCGGCCGAAGGATTGTCAATGTGCTCGGTTAGCGTATTGACATAGATGTAGTCGTTTCCGGCTCCATGCATCTTCGTGAATTTTATTTTATGAAACATGCTGGTCATCTATTTCCTTTCTTCTTTGACGTTTTGTTCTTAAACCACTGCAAAATTACAACAATTTTCAAGAATAGCCATGCTTTTAGTTTACAAAAATAACAACAAATTGGCATAAAGTATTAAAGTGTAAGCACGGACAAGTGAAATGCTTACAGTTTGCATTATTTTTAACACAAATTTCTTACAATATGATATTAATATAAAAATAAAACTTTCAAAAAGTAAAATATATAATTATACTTATTACAATATGTCGTAATTTTGCAGTCGGATAGCAACAAAAAGAAAGCAAAAATATGAAAAGAACGAACAAATGTTATTAATATATAGAACGAAAGGCTTGAACGTAACATTCAGTAGCATCTCTATATATAATAAGGTGAACATTTAAGACAAAATAATAAAAGAAAGAAACAACATGAAGAAGATTGAAGCAATCATCCGTAAATCGCGCTTCGAAGATGTAAAAGAAGCGCTGTTGGCCGCCGACATCGAGTGGTTTTCTTATTACGACGTGCGCGGCGAAGGCAAGATGCGCCAGGCACGTATCTATCGTGGCGTGATGTATAACACCAGTTCGATAGAGCGCACACTGGTATCATTAGTGGTGCGCGACAAGAATGTAGAACGTGCCGTGCAAGCCATCTTGTCGGCAGCACAGACGGGCGAGATTGGCGATGGTCGCATCTTCATCATCCCCATCGACGATGCCATCCGTATTCGCACGGGCGAGCGTGGCGACATAGCACTATATAATGCCGAACAGGAGAAGTGAAATATAATTCAGTTGACAAGTTGACGAGCTGATAGCTTTTGCTAAGGAAAGCGATAAGCACTCGTCTACTCATCAACTAAAAGCATGTTGAATACATGCGAAACTATACTAATAAAAAAATCTCAATATGGCAACAACAATATTAGCATGCACCCCTACCCTTGACACAGGCAACACGGCCTGGATGATGATGAGCACCATATTGGTGCTGTTAATGTCGATACCAGGCATTGCCCTGTTTTATGGCGGACTGGTACGACAGAAAAATGTGCTGAGCATCGTGATGCAAACCATGCTTATCGTGGGCGCAGTAAGCATACTGTGGGTGGCCTTCGGATACAGCTGGGCCTTCGACACCAGCTACGAGGCCGAAGGGTCGGCACTGGCAGGCATCATCGGTGGCTGGGATAAAGCCTTCTTGCATGGCATCACCACAAAAAGCCTCATGCCATCGGGCATACCCGAGATCACTTTTGTTATGTTTCAGTGTATGTTTGCCCTCATCACACCAGCCCTTATCCTGGGTGCCTTTGCCGAGCGCATCAAGTTTAAAGGCTATATGGTGTTCACACTACTGTGGGTAATCATTGCCTATTTTCCGATGGCACACTGGGTGTGGGGCGGCGGCTTCTTGCAGCAGATGGGCGCCATCGACTTTGCTGGTGGCACCGTGGTACACATCAATGCGGGCATCTCAGCGCTCATCATGGCGCTACTTATTGGCAAGCGCGACGACTATCGCGTAGGACACCCCATCACCCCACATAACATTATGTTTGTGTTCTTGGGCACCTCGTTCTTGTGGCTCGGATGGTTTGGCTTTAATGCGGGCAGCGGTCTGGCTGCCGACGGCCTCGACGCCAACGCCTTCCTGGTAACGCATATCGCAACAGCCGCAGCGGCTATGACATGGCTCACCATCGACTGGCTGGTAAACAAAAAGCCTACCACCGTGGGTACCTGCACAGGAGCCGTGGCCGGACTGGTAGCCATCACACCAGCCGCTGGCACCGTCGACCTGTTGGGTGCCTTCGCCATCGGCATCATCACACCTATCATCTGCTTCTTCATGGTGGCCGTGGTGAAAGCACGGTTTAAATATGACGACGCCCTCGACGCCTTTGGCGTGCATGGCGTGGGCGGCATCGTGGGGTCAGTGCTCACAGGCGTGTTTGCCACACAGGCCATCACTGGCGAGGGTGGCGTGCAGGGCTCGCTGTATGGCGACTGGCACCAGCTCTGGATTCAGCTCATCGCCACCGTGTTCTGCATCGTGTTCTCGGCCATCGTCACCGTAGTGCTCTTCTTCTTGGTAGACAAAACGGTGGGCATACGTGTCGACAAACGGGTTGAGGAAGAGGGTCTCGACATTTACGAACATGGAGAGAGTGCGTATAACTAAGAGAAAAGGGAAAAGTGAAAAGTGAAAAATGAAAAGTGAAAAATCCTATTGCCTCACTTACTTTATTTATAAACAAACAACCATAAAAATAAAAGAAATATGTGTGGAATTGTAGCTATCTTCAACATTCAAGAACAAACGCCCGAGTTGCGACAAAAGGCGTTACGTATGAGTCAGAAAATACGGCACCGCGGACCCGACTGGAGTGGTATCTATACAGGTGGAACGGCCATCTTGTGCCATGAACGATTGAGCATTGTCGATCCCGAGTCGGGACGTCAGCCCCTCTTCGCCCCCGACAAGAAACAGGTGCTGGCCGTAAACGGCGAGATATATAACCATCAAGACATCAGAAAACGATTCGAGGGAAAATATCAGTTTCAAACGGGCAGCGACTGCGAGGTTATACTGGCTCTGTATCGCGAGAAGGGCATCGACTTTCTCGACGACCTCAGCGGCATCTTCGCCTTCGCCCTCTATGATGCCGAGCGCAACGAGTTTCTTATCGCACGCGACCCCATCGGCGTGATACCTCTTTATATAGGCTACGACAGCGATGGAAAAGTGTATGTGGCCAGCGAACTGAAAGCGCTGGAAGGACAGTGCGAACGCTATGAGCCGTTCTTGCCCGGACACTATTACTGGAGCCGCGAGCCTGGCATGAAGCGCTATTATAAGCGCGACTGGTTTAGCTACGATGCCGTGAAAGACAACACTGCCAGCACACGCGCCATACACGACGCGCTGGAAGATGCCGTGCGCCGACAGCTGATGAGCGATGTGCCCTACGGCGTGCTGCTATCAGGCGGACTCGACTCGTCGGTCATCTCGGCCGTGGCCGAAAAATATGCTGAACGGCGCATTGAAGAGGGCGGACGCGAACGCGCATGGTGGCCACGCCTACACTCGTTTGCCGTAGGACTGAAGGGCGCCCCCGACTTGGCCAAGGCGCGCATGGTGGCCGACCACATTGGCACCGTGCACCACGAGATAAACTATACCATACAAGAGGGGCTCGACGCCATTCGCGACGTCATCTACTTTATCGAGACCTACGACGTTACCACCGTACGAGCCTCAACACCTATGTATCTGCTGGCACGCGTCATCAAGTCGATGGGCATCAAGATGGTGCTGTCGGGCGAAGGGGCCGACGAGATTTTTGGCGGATACCTCTACTTTCATAAGGCGCCCACAGCACAAGCCTTTCATGAAGAAACGGTGCGCAAACTGTCAAAACTGTATATGTACGACTGCCTACGCGCCAACAAAAGCCTGTCGGCATGGGGCGTAGAGGGCCGCGTGCCCTTCCTCGACAAAGAGTTTCTCGACGTGGCCATGCGCACAAACCCTGAAGCAAAAATGTGCCCTGGCAAGACAATAGAAAAACGTATCGTGCGAGAAGCCTTTGCCGACCTGCTGCCCGACGCCGTGGCATGGCGACAGAAAGAGCAGTTTAGCGATGGCGTGGGATACTCGTGGATTGACACGCTGAAACAGGTAACCAGCGACCTGGTGTCGGACGAGCAGATGGCTCACGCCGCCGAACGCTTCCCCATCAACCCACCGCGCAACAAGGAAGAGTATTATTATCGCTCTATCTTTGCCGAGCATTTCCCCTCCGACTCGGCTGCACGCTCTGTGCCCAGCGTGCCCAGCGTGGCATGCAGCACCGCCGAAGCACTGGCCTGGGACGAAGCTTTCAAAAACATGAACGACCCCAGCGGACGTGCCGTGGCTGGCGTACACGAGGAGGCGTATGCCAACGATAAAGCATCATACGCCAACGATAAAGCATAAAGAAATGAATGAAGAGAGAAGGATCTATTTTGCCTAAAAAACGTCAGTGATTAACAACAGAAATGCGATAATGATATAAAAAGTACGAAACCTATACGTAACCGCTTAACCTACATCAAGTTTTCGAGGTTTGCGTAAATAATTTTTCAAAATTGTTTGCGCAAACAGTCGAAAACACATACCTTTGCATCGTCAAAAAGGTTAATAGATTGTTTAGGTT
>UMGV01036275.1_pt1 | contig 16891 bp, 17 predicted proteins | sample 1965361 | NCBI WGS metagenome assembly UMGV01 (sample SAMEA4836081, study PRJEB28245) | human gut metagenome | biome: gut microbiome; material: fecal sample | place: Denmark | collected 2008
GCACCATAAATGACCATAGTCAATTATGACACACCCTCGTTTTCGCTAAAAAACAGTAATTAACTCAAAATTTATAATCTATGTGTCCTTTTTGCAAATGCGTATTTATACATTTATGGTGTTTTGTTTGCGCTTTAATTATTTTCTGCTACAAAGATATTGTAAATCTTACAATTTAAGAAATTATTTCAGCAAAATCTTATATTTTATCGGTAAAAAACATGTTTTTATATGTATAACATGTGATTTTGATGTGATTTGCTTAGAAAATGTGACACAAACTTATTCTCCGCAGCATATTTCTGTGACGATATCCATGAGCCATTTGTCTTGCTCTGGGATTGTCATGTGGCTATTGTCGAGCTCTACGGCATCGTCGGCTTTGCGCAGAGGGCTAACCTCACGATGGGTGTCGATATAGTCGCGCTCTTCTACATTCTTTAGTATATCTTCGAGCTTAGCTGGCATGCCCTTGGCTTGAAGTTCGTCGTAGCGACGCTGCGCTCTGACGGCTGCACTTGCGGTGACGAAAACTTTGAGCTCGGCATCAGGGAATACCGTTGTGCCGATGTCGCGACCATCCATGACTACACCCTTGGCTGCACCCATCTGGCGCTGCAAGGCTACGAGAGCTTCGCGAACGAAAGGCAGGGCTGCGATAGGGCTAACATGGTTGCTGACCTGGAGCGAGCGGATTTCTTTTTCCACAAGTTCGCCATTGAGATAGGTATTAGGAGTGCCTGTGGTGGCATTGAGCTGGAACGAGATGTGGATATTAGGCATTTCAGCCTGTAGGCGCTCGGTGTCGATGCTGCCGTCGGCATTGAAGATGCCATTGCGAAGAGCATAGAGAGTGACTGAGCGATACATGGCACCTGTGTCTACATAGATGTAGCCCAATTTGCGAGCAAGCTGCTTCGCCATGGTGCTTTTTCCACATGATGAATAGCCATCGATGGCTATGGTAATCTTTTTCATAGTTTATATGCTAAGTTAAGTATTATCGATGAACTTGATACGTGATATTTGCCGTAGGCGATGTTTAGGCTAAAGCGGTCGAGATTGATTCCACCGCCTAATGAGAGGCCTGCGCCGTGGCTGCTCTCCTCTTCGCCATTGATGATTTTCATTTCGTTGGCACGACGGAAGTTGTAGCCTGCTCCCACCCACATGGTTTGCGACAGCAATATTTCGGCACCCATCACCCAATGGTTGATGAATTTGTAGTCGGTATGGTTGAGGTCTACGAGGGTGGCAGAAAACTGCAACGGAGTGTTTACGAGACGCTTGGTGACACCAAGCTGCAAGTCGAGAGGCATTTTCTCGTAGTTGTCGTTGTAGGCTTTGAGCTGTCCGCCAAGATTTTTGGCAACTGCAGATATGGACCATCCATTCTCGGAGTCGAAATAGTTGATGCCAAGGTCTACACCCATGGCTACGGAATTATAGTCGCCGATGTAGGAAGTGATGAATCGTGCTGCCACACCACCAGCTATATGGTCGGTGAGCATATAGGAGAAATATCCCGTGAGAGCAATATCCTTGGCAGAGAACTCACCAAGCTGGATGTTGTTTTCGTCCATCTCCTTCATTTTGCCATAGTTGACGTACTGCCCGGAAACAGCCCAAGAGCCACGGTCGTTGACAGCCTGATTGTATGAAGCACTGGCTGTGGAAGAGCCCGACATATAATTCATGTAGTTGAGTCCCACGGTCTTGGTGGCAACAGACGAGAGAAGGGCAGGATTATGGAACATCAATGATGCGTCGTCGTCGATGATGGTGATATTGTCGCCACCTAACGCGGCAGCATGTGCGCTAACAGGCAGACGAAGAAAATTATAAGCATTCTGACTCACCTGCGCCACGGCAGTTGAGACAATAAACGTTAATGCGAATGCTGAAATTGCTCTTTTCATTGATTTTTTGTAAATTATCGGCAAAGTTACTCCTTTTTTTCAAATATATGGAGTACTTTTGCGTTAGAATTGCGATAGTATAACGTAAAAGAATCAATTTTAGTGTGGAAATTAAGAAAAGTAATAAAGCAGACATTGAAAAATATCGCCCGATAGCATTCCTGTTGGGCTTGATGGTGGCATTGTCGTTGGTGCTTGCATGCTTGGAATATTCCACACCCGCCGACGATAGTGGCGACATGCAAGAAGCTATGGACGATATGGCACAAGACATGGAACTTGCGCCAGCCATGGACCGTTCGGAGATGATGTCGGCAACGAGCGCAGTATCGAAGTCGATAACGGAGAAGGTGAAGACGGTGGACAATGCCGACGACAATACCGAGAAGATAGCTGCTCAGACAAGCGAACTGTTGGTGGGCAATGGCGAGGGACAGGCAGAAGACGCACATGTGACCGAGGCGCTGCCACAGACACCTGCCAGCCTTGGCGACTCGCTGGTGTTGACGACGGTAGAGAAGATTCCGGAGTTTCCGGGAGGCATAGTGGAGTTTATGAAATGGCTCACGGCAAACCTGAAATATCCCGAGGCTGCACGCCGTGGTAGGATAGAAGGCAAGGTTGTGGTGTCGTTTATAATAAACAAAGACGGAAGCATAGCCTCGCCAAAGATACAGAGATCGGTAAACCCGATACTCGACAACGAGGCGCTGAGAGTGGTGAAGATGATGCCACATTGGAAGCCAGGCATATCGAATGCTAAGCCATGTCGCACTATGTTTGCGATACCTATTGTTTTTAAAATATAAGCAATACCTATTATCTAAGAAAAATATAAATAGATATGAAGTCAGAAGAATTTTTGAAGTTGGTGAATTCTTTCCTTGAGAATCTACCTTACGATCGTAAGCCAGCATCGCTCTATGAGCCAGTGAAGTATGTTCTTTCTATAGGAGGAAAGCGTATCCGCCCTGTGCTGATGCTCTTGGGATATAACATTTTTAAGGATAATCCCGAAAGCATATTGATGCAGGCATGCGGTTTGGAGACCTATCATAACTACACCCTGCTGCACGACGACCTGATGGATAATGCCGATTTGCGTCGTGGACAGCAGACAGTACACCGCAAATGGGATGCTAATACCGCTATACTGTCGGGCGACTCGATGTTGGTGCTCGCTTATGAGCGTATGGCACAATGCAGCCCAGAGAAGTTGCCTGCTGTGATGGCGCTATTTACCGAGACTGCACTCGAGATTGGCGAGGGACAGCAGTATGATATGGAATTTGAACACCGCAACGATGTTTCGGAAGACGAATATATAGAGATGATACGCTTGAAGACCAGCGTGTTGTTGGCTTGCGCCCTGAAGATGGGAGCATTGCTTGCAGATGCCTCAGCCGAAGATGCCGAAAACCTATATAAGTTTGGTGAGCAGATAGGCTTGGCATTCCAGTTGCAAGACGACTTCCTGGATGTATATGGCGATACAAAGGTGTTTGGAAAGGCGATAGGAGGCGACATAGTGTCGAACAAAAAGACATATATGCTGATAAACGCTTTCAACCTTGCTACCGACGAGCAGCGCGAAGAACTCACAAAATGGACTACTGCCAAGGAGTTTGACGCCAAGGAGAAGATAGCTGCCGTGACAGCCCTATATAATAAGATAGGTATAGACAAGTTGGCACAAAAGAAGATAGAATATTATTTTGAGCAGAGTCGTAAGTATCTGGATGCCGTGAACGCTCCTGCTGAGCGCAAGGCAGAACTATTTGCTTATGCTGACAAGATGATGCACAGAGTGAAATAATGGAGATGCTAATAGATACACATGCACATATAGATGGCGAGGAGTTTAAGGACGATTTGCCTGAGGTGATAGAACGAGCTAAGGCTGCAGGCATAGGAAAAATCTTTGTGCCAGCCATCAACCTTCAGGGTATGGACAACCTCATGGCTGTTTGCCATAAATATCCTGGCTATGCTTATCCGATGATAGGACTTCATCCTGAGGATGTGAAGGACGACTATCTGGAGGTGATAGACAAGATGAAGGCGATGATGACAGAAGAATATATCGCCATTGGCGAGGTGGGCTTAGACTTCTATTGGTCGCGCGAATACCAGCAGCAACAGCTTGAGGCTTTCGAGGCTCAGGTGAAATGGGCTGTGGAATGCCAGTTGCCACTAATGATTCATTGCCGAAAGGCACAAAACGAGATGGTGGCAATATTGCGAAAGTATGCCGACAAACTATGTGGAGGTGTGTTTCATTGTTTCACCGGCAACCAGAAAGAGGCTGCAGAACTATTGGCTTTCGACGGTTTTGTGCTTGGCATAGGTGGCGTGTTGACATTCAAGAGTAGCCATCTGCGCGAAGATTTACCTGCAGTAGTGCCTTTAGACAGGATAGTGCTTGAAACCGACTGCCCATATATGGCACCTGTGCCTAATCGTGGTAAACGCAACGAGAGTTCGTATGTGCCGCTGATATGCCAACAATTGGCTGAGAGCTATGGTGTGACAGCTGAAGAAGTGGCTGCAACAACCACGGCTACTGCATTGAGAGTGATGAAGGTGAAAGGGTGAAAAGGTAAAAAAGTAAAAAGGTAAAAGGGTAAAAAAGGTAAAAGGGTAAAAAAGGTAAAAGAATATATATACACACATAGAAGGAAAAGTGATGAAGAAGATTTTCTTATTGATGATGTTTTTGGGCATGGTGGCTGCATGGCATACCGACAATGGCATGATGGCTGCTCCGGCAGACAAGCAAGCCAAGGCTGCTGCCGTAGACACTACTGCCGTAGACACTTCGGCAGTAGAAGCGTTGGATGCTGATAGCGCTATGGCTGCTGCTGACAGCTATATGGACAATAGCGACGAGAACATGACGGCAGAAGAAGATGGCGGAATGCAGCATGCCTTGAAACGAAAGTTTATTGAGGGCAACGCAGGCTTTATGTCGCTCGTGGCATTGGCGTTGGTATTGGGCTTGGCTTTCTGCATAGAGAGAATAATATATCTTAGTTTGTCGGAGATAAATGCCAAGAAGTTTATGGCAGATGTAGACAGCAAGATACAGGCCAAGGATATAGAAGGAGCCAAAGAGTTGTGCCGCGACACTCGTGGTCCGGTAGCCTCGATATGCTATCAGGGACTGGTGAGAATAAACGAGAGTTTGGACAATATCGAGCGCTCGATATCGAGCTATGGTTCTGTGCAAGCAGCCAACTTGGAGAAGGGATGCTCGTGGATAACATTGTTTATCACTATGGCACCATCATTAGGATTCTTGGGAACGGTGATAGGTATGGTGATGGCTTTCGACAATATGCAGCAGGCTGCCGACATCAGTCCTGCCATCGTGGCATCGGGTATGAAGGTGGCACTTATCACCACCATCTTTGGTATCATCGTGGCTGTGGTGTTGCAGCTGTTCTACAACTATATACTCTCAAAGATAGAACATCTGACAAGTCAGATGGAAGAGAGTGCGATAACACTCCTTGACTCAATAGCAAAATATAAGAACGACTAAAAGTGTTGAAAAAGATAAATATTCACAATCTGCAACTACCTTCGGGCAACGCTCCGAGTCGTAGAATGTTTGTGGCATTGTCGGTATTGACAATGGTGGTGTTTATGCTGTTTTGGTTTGTTGGCTATGACACCCCTTATGCCGAAGATTCCAACTTTGTGGCACCATTGTTCACCAATGTGCTATTGGTGTTTATGGTGCTGGTGGTGCTGCTGGCGATAGGAACAACCGTATGGTCGATGGCGCGAGCACTATCTACGAGAGGCAAGGGCGAGCGAACCGTGAACAACATACCGGTGAAGAAGATTACCTATGGTGTGGCAGGACTGACAGCGATACTCTTGCTGGTGACATTGGCTTTAGGATCGTCAGACGCCATGATGGTGAATGGCGAGGAATATGCCGACAAATGGTGGCTGCATGTGGCAGATATGTTTGTCAACAGTTCGTTGGCGCTTGTGGTTGTTGCCGTAGTGGCAATAATAGTGTTTACAATAAAAAATAGTAGGAGAAGATGATAAAACGCAATAAGCGACGCTTGGTGCCAAGTCTAAACACCACATCAACAGCCGACATATCGTTTATGCTGCTGATATTCTTCCTTGTCACAACCTCTATGGATCTTGACAAGGGTTTGCGTCGTGTGCTTCCTCCTGTAGACAATCAGCAGCAACAACAAGAAACCAATATCGACAAAGATAAGCTTATGGCTATCACCATCACGGATGCCGACTCAGCATTTGTAGACGGGAAGCCATTAGAGATGAAAACTCTGAGAAAGCAAGTGCGCGACTTTGTGGCACGTGTGGGCAAATCGCATCTTATCACTATCAATGCGCAGCCTATGTCGTCGTACGACACCTACTTCAAAATACAAAACGAGATTGTTGCTGCCTATGCCGATATACGCAACGGCATAGCGCTGAAGAAATATTCGAAGCCATACTCAAAGCTCTCAGCCAAGGAACGAGAGAAGGTGAAGAATATGTGCCCACAGCGTATAAGCGAACAATATAATATGGTGGCTGAGGCACAAGGAGGTGAGAAATGAGCATGATAAGACGCAGCAAGAGAGAGATGCCAGGACTAAACACGGCATCGTTGCCCGATTTGATATTCACGGTATTGTTTTTCTTCATGATAGTTACCCACATGCGTACCGACGTGATGAAGGTGAGATATCAAACTCCGCAAGGCACCGAACTGTCGAAGGTGAAGAAGAAGTCGGCAACGATACATGTATATATAGGTAGCAAGACTACCGCCGATGGCAAGGCCGTGGGACAGCCCGTGTGTGTGCAGGTGGCTGACAAGGTGGTGGCATTAGACGAGGTGGTGGACTATCTGATCAAAGCCAAGGCAGAGATAGCACCCGAAGACAAGCAGAAGCTCATGATAGCCATTTATGCCGATAAGAAAGCACCTATGGGAGTGGTTACGGCGGTGAAACAAGCCGCAAGGCAGGCAAAAATATATAATGTTTGTTATTCTGCGAGCGAAAAATAGTTTGATTTAGTTGCAATCTAAAATATAAATTGTAACTTTGCAAACAAATTATAAACAAATTGCCTATGTGAAGACTTATATGTAATTATTTGTAATCATGTAAGCAACCAATAAAACAAACTTTATTAAATGTCACATCGTTTAGACTCTCTCGACAAGAAGATTCTTGGAATGATAGCACAAGATGCACGCGTTCCTTTCCTTGAGGTGGCACGAGCATGCAACGTTAGTGGTGCTGCTATCCATCAGCGTATACAGAAACTTGTTAGCGCAGGTATTCTGCTTGGTTCGCAGTTTGTAATCAATCCTGAGAAGATAGGTTACGAAACATGTGCGTATGTTGGTCTTTTCCTTAAAGACCCTTCTCATTTTGATAGTGTGGTAGATAAATTGAAGCAGATACCAGAGGTTGTGGAATGCCACTATACTACTGGTGGCTACGACATGTTTGTGAAAATCTATGCTCTCAACAACCACCATTTGCTCAACATCATCCACGATAAGCTACAGCCATTAGGTCTTTCTCGTAGCGAAACCATCGTATCGTTTAATGCTGTTATTGATCGTCAGATTCCTATTCCTGACTATCTATCAGATGATGACGACGATGATGATGAAAATGAAGAGCCGGAGAATGTTTAGTGTGTAATGTTTAGTGTGTAATGTTTAATGTGTAATGTTTAATGTGTAGTGTTTAGTGTTTAATGTTTTTATAACTTAACTCAAGACAATACACAAACAATAATATAGACAGAGGGTGTATCAAAGCATGATGACTTTGCTACACCCTCTTTTCTCTTTTTTACCCTTTTACTTTTTTATCCTTTTACCTTTTCATAAACTCTAAAGGAATAGCCTTGGCGGGGGGATTCTTCTTTCAACAGCCAACCATCGAAGGAGGGAAACCATGCGTCGGCATTGGGGGCTGAGGCATCGATGATGGTAAGGTAGAGGCGATGGGCAATGGCGATGGCTTGCTGATATATCTTTTCGCCACCTATTATATATATGTCTTCTTCGTTGGCACATGCAGCCAAGGCTTCGGTGAGACTTGAGAATACCTCTATTCCCTGCAGCTTATGATAGGAGTAGCCCTCTGCAAGCTCCCTTTGTTTCATAGTAGTGCTAACCACAATATTGCGCCTATGGGGTAGGGCACCATTCGGCAACGACTCGAAGGTGTGACGCCCCATCACTATGGTGTGGCCCGTGGTGAGCTGCTTGAAATGCTTCATATCCTCATCGATATGAAACAGCAACTTGTTTTGATAGCCTATAGCCCTGTTGTTGTCTATGGCAGCTATGATATTTATCTTTGCCATGATATGATATCGCTAAAGTCGGCAGGAATGTGAGTACTCTTAATTCTCCATTCTTGAGGATAGAGGTTGTTTGCCCTGTTGCCCAAGTTTTTAGCAAAGCCAAGAGGTACATCCTTGTAGGTCAGCAACACTATGCCACGAGGAGCCGCAGCATCGAGCGTGATAGCCTCGTGACGAAGATAGGCAATAGCCTGAGCATAGTCGATGTCTACAGTAGGATATTTGGCCTTATCCCTCATGATGCTCATAGCCTCGCTATGGTCAGGTATGATCTGCTTGCCCTTTATCTCAGGCGCTTTTATGCCGTTGGCAATAATCTTTAGTCGTTTCTCAGCCGCTTTCAGCAAATCCCTTTGGCTGTCAGCCTTGCCAGTGTCGCCATGTTTGCGAAGAATGGTCATGAAGAGGCCCTCGCCCTTTGATATGCCAGGGATGAAGCGATAAGCCGGAAGGTTGCCGCATAGAGCAGGAGTGATATTCCATTCCTCAGCCGTTTCCACCTCTATGAAGTCGGCACCCAGCTCTTTAGCTATCCACTCCGCATTCTCTTCATCCTCGTGGGCATTGAAGGTGCAAGTGGAATACACCATGATGCCGCCAGGCTTCAGACAGCTCCATATATCAGAAACAATCTCACGCTGCAAGTTGCGGCATTTCTCCACATTGTCGGTACTCCATTCAGCTATCGCCCCCTCGTCTTTGCGAAACATTCCTTCGCCCGAGCATGGCACATCTGCAATGATAGCATCAAACACCATCTTTGCTTTCTTGTAGTCGACAGGATAGTTGTTGGTGACCACCATATTGTCTTTGCCAAACTTAGTGATGTTTTCAGCCAACACCATAGCACGAGGGCGGATAGGTTCGTTGCTGAAAAGCATGCTTCCTTCAGGCAATGCCGACATGGCGCAAGTAGACTTGCCACCAGGAGCAGCGCAGAGGTCGAGAACATTCATAGGCTCAGAGCCGAAGGTCTGGCGGACGACATGGTCGATGAACATCGACGAAGCCTCCTGCACATAGTAGGCACCAGAATGAAGCATAGGGTCGAAGGTGAACGGAGGTCGACCGCTGAGATAATGACCATATTTGCACCATGGCACAAGCTCGTTGCCGTTGCCAATAATGATGTTGTCGGCATCAACCTTAAAAGGGTTTATGCGGATGCTTGTAGGAGCCTCTTCGGAAAGTCCTTGGTTGAAAGCCTCGTATAGCTTTTCACCCATCAAATTGCGGGTGTATAGTTCAAAGTCTTTTGGTAATGTCATGGTGCGTATATTAATTTTGTATGCAAAAATAGTTTTTTTTTCGTATATTTGCAACTAAATGAGCATCCACTTCGTCAAACGTATAAAAAATAACTAAAACAACAGTATAGCAATGAAACATTCAATCATTATCACCGTTATTGCATCCCTGATGCTTTGTCTCTCTTTGCCTACCGATGCTCAGCGTCATCGCCATCATCCTGGAGCGACAACTACAACAACAAAAGTAGATAATAAGGCTACCCAGAAAGCAGACTCTGCCAATGCCATAGAGGCATTCTCGGATACTACCTCTGCAGTAGCAGATGTAGATACCACGTCAACCAACGCCACTTATACCTACGATATGGATGACGACGATTGGGATGAGAGCGTCAGAGATATTCCTATTAAATTAATGTCACAGATTTTTAGTTTTGGCATATGGGGCATAGTGATATTTCTCTTGATCTCGGTGTTTGCTTTCGCAATTGTGCTTTTGCTATTTATCTTGCTTGCCCTTATTGTGAGATGGTTTATAAAGCGACATAATGATGACGTAGCGAGAAATGCCAATGTGCAGTCATCCTTTAATAATATGACGGCAAACCCTGCAGCAAATACAACAGACAATACTGCTGAGGATTATACTGCAGAGTCTACTGACGGTACTGCAAACAAACAAACAGCAATACCTCACACTCAGCCAACAGCGGCTCCTGCGCCTAAAGCTCCTGTTCCTGTCGACTATTGGGCAAAGGGCGTGAAGAATACTTCTATTGGCGTTGGCTTGGTAATTATGGGTATGTTAATAGAAAGCCCAGTCCTCGTAGGTATCGGTTTCCTCGTGGCTTGCTATGGCATAGGTCAGATTGTGATTTCGCGTAAGCAGTCGAAAAACAACAATACAAACAACGACGAAAAATAAACATTACACACTACACACTACACATTACACATTACACACTACACATTACACATTACACACTACACACTACCATGTCTCTCGTCAATGATATAATGCTCGTTACGCGTGTGCGTATGCTTCACGACAATAAGGCTTTCGATAGCCTTGTCGTGAAGTATCAGCAGCCCATCAGAAGGTTCTTCTTGAATCAGACGTTGGGCAACGAGCCATTGAGCGACGACTTGGCACAAGACACATTCATAAAGGCATACACTTGCTTGCATCAGTTTCAGGCTCGTTCGCGATTCTCTACTTGGTTGTTTCGTATAGCCTATAATGTGTTCTACGACTACACAAGGCGGCAACATCCAGTCGCCGATGTGGATGGTGTGGAGGCTATGAGCAAGAGTAGTCCTATAGCCAACGACCCCGAGCGCATGGATATCTATCATGCTTTGGCATTGCTCTCAGAAAATGAGCGTACATGTATAACACTTCAGATTATCGAAGGCGAGCCTATAGACAGAATAGCAGAGATAACAGGCATGGCGCAAGGAACCGTGAAATCTCACCTGTTTAGAGGCAAACAAAAACTCTCAACCTTTTTAAGACAAAATGGATATGAAAAATAAAGATGATATATTGTTGAAGCAATTCTTTGACCAGCATAAGCAACAGATAGCCGACAACGGATTTTCTGAAAAGGTGATGCAGTGCATACCGCAGCAGCAGTCGGCACGCCCATATATCATCTGGCAGATAGTGTGCATATGCTTGGGCGTAGTGTTGTTTTTGACATGCGGCGGCATAGCCTCTCTTTGTGCTGTTTGGCAAAATATGTTTGCCAATATCATGTCGTATCTTATTTCTATCGACCTTAGTGGCGTGTCGCCATTGATGCTCTTGGCGACGATATGCGCCGTGCTCTATGGCTCGCTGTGGTTGATAAAGGAAAATCTTGACGTTTAAGTCTTTGTGGTAAAAATAATTTTTGTTATCTTTGCAACTTGTAATAACTAACAACTATTTATTTTACCAACTTATGTTGAAACCTATCTTATCAACCATTCTGCTTAGTTGTGCTGCATTTATATCGTATGCAGACAACACCGTAGTAAATGTGAAGCAGGTGAGCACTCCTGTTTCCATTACAGACAATGTCGACTATGCAATTTCTTCTGCCACTCCATTCTTGGAGACAGGAAATGTCGACATCGTAAATACCGAAAATGCAATCGTTATATTGCATGGAGTAAAACCAAGCGAAGCTTCTAATTGGCTTTCCTATATCAAAATTAATGGGCAACCAGCTGTGGAAGACGAAAACTGCCAAGTGCGTCTGCATCGCAATGGCACTATGATTCTTCCTTTCTCTGAAGCCGATGCTCCTTTGAAATTGTATACCGATATAGACCAGGGTGGACAATTTCTTTCTGTTAAGCCTTCATCTTCGATGATGAATCTTACTGGTGGTCCTTTTAATAACAAAATCCGTTCTTTTTCTATCCGTCGTGGATATATGGTTTGCCTCAACACTCGTGCTGATGGCACAGGCTATAGCCGTATATATATTGCCGACAAGACTAATCGTACGGTTAATCTTCCTGCCATTCTTGACCAAAAGGTAACTTCGGTAAGAGTAATGCGATGGTATGATGCCAACAAGCGTGGTTTTGGTGGTAATAGTACTGATGCTAATAATGCTCTGAAAACCACATGGTGCTACAACTGGGATGCAGGAAACAATAGCTGGAAAGACCGTGAATATGTGGTACAACACCACCACGAGGGATGGCCAAGTTTCGAGAATCTTGCATCTAATGGCACATCGCCAAATCTTCTTGGCAATAACGAACCTGATAATACAGCAGATGATCGTGAGCACCCAGCTTCAGTAAGCGAGGTGTTGAAAAACTGGCCTAAGATGATGGCTACAGGTAAGCGACTCGGTTCACCTGCCGTTGCTGGCGACTATAATTGGCTATATCAGTTTATCGACTCTATCGATGCTCGCGGATGGCGTTGCGACTTTGTTTGCGTGCATGCCTATTGGTATTCTGATTGGGAAAGTTGGAAGAGTCAGCTAAAGCAAATCCACGAGCGTACAGGTCGTCCAATATGGATCACAGAGATGAACTATGGTGCCAACTGGACTGGATGGCCTGGTAGCAATACCGATGGTAATGATGCCAACTATGCTATCCACAAACAGCACTTTGCTCCAATCATCGATGGTCTTGAGGCTACCGACTATATTGAGCGCTATGCAGCATACAACGCTGTACAAGATTGTCGTCGTGTGTGGCTCGGTGGCAATAAGCTAACTCCTTCTGGTAAATATTATGCAGAGAAGAATTCTGGTCTTGCTTTCAATTCTGGTAAAGGATTTACTCCAAAGCAGCCAGACATGCACAATCCTTCCAGTCTTGTAGTAACATGGAACGATGTCGACAACACCACAAACTTCTCTTTCTATGAACCAAATGGCGAATACAATCGCTCTATGGTTATAGAGAAAAAAGTTGGCGACAAATGGGTGGAAATAGATACTCCTTTCCAGAAGGAAATTCCTGCTTCATATAGTATCAGTAAAGAGGGACTTGCCTTTGGCGATACCTACCGCATTCATATAGTAACCTTAAATGGCGTTAATCGCTATTCTAATGAGGCTACTTGCTTCCGTACAATCGACAAGGTGGGCGACGTAGTAGTTGCTAATGGCAAAGAATATTATATAGGTAAGAATATCATAACTAATGGTGAATTCAACTATGGTCTTACTGACTGGAATGATGCAACAGCAAAGCCAGCTTCGCAGCCTGGTTTCCAAGTAGTGCCTTTTGGTGGTGCTGAGGGTGACAAGGATGCCTACTTACAGTCTTGGATGCATACTGGTGCTACAGGCGAAGGCTCTTTGGCTCGTAATTTCACCATCGAGAAGGGATGTAAGTATTATTTCGGCGTAATGACAAAGAATAATACAGGTAGTTATCAGAAACTTAGCCTTTCTGCAGATGGTACAGCTGAAACAAAGACTGTAAGCACGCTTACAGATTGTGGCAAATGGCAGAAGCAAACAGCTATTTTTGATTCTGAAGATTTCACAAACCTCATACTTCGCTACCGTTGGCTGGGTTCAAAGGCACAGTTTGATAAATTCTATCTCGCTCCTGTCTACGATTCTCGCGAGGCTGCACTTGCTGCAGACAATGGTTCTGCAGAAGATGTTCCAAACAATGAAGCAACCGATGTAGACTATTCTTATCTTTCTACTCCAGGTGCTAAGATTCAGAATCCAAGCTTTGCAGCCGCTGATGGTTGGAATGGTAAGGCTGGAACAGTAAAGGATGGCGACCAAAAGACTGCTACAAAGCTCGGTAAAACTTGTTGGAACGCATGGTGGAGCGGACATTCGGCTTCAGAAGGCGATGCTGCCACTCTTGAGATTAACCAAACGGTTAAGGCTGTGGAGTCGGGATATTATCGTGCACAATGCAAGGCTGCCACATTCCATTATTGTCTCTCTGATCAGCATGCTTTCATCTCTTCTGCATCAGACAAGGCGGTATCGCCACAATTGTCATGGCACTATATGGACGTTCCGGATGTTCGTGCTGACCAGGCTTTCCAAACTCTTACTACCGATTCTATATTTATCAACGAGGGCGAAGAGTTTACTATTGGTTTCGCATCGTCGAAGACTAATGCCATCGACAATGCTTGGCGCAAATATGCTACTACAGATAGTAAGGGTGATAAGAGCGAAGGCTGGTGGTGTGCTACAGACTTCTCGCTACTTTATCTTCCTGCTTATCTTCGCACATCTGAGGCCAACAAGTGGGAGACTCTCTGCTTGCCTTACAATGCAGAGCCTACTAAGAATATAAAGGCTTATGCCGTTACTGGTCGTAATGAGGCTGCTACACTTGTGGTACTATCGCCTGTAGAAAAGCTCGAGGCTGGTCGTCCTTACATATATATTAATGATGATGCAGACGCTATATTCCTTGAAAGCGGCACCAAGCTCGTACAGCCTTTAGCTGCCGAGAATGGTATGGCTGGTTTCTTTAAGAATACTGTGAAGAAGGGATGCTATATCCTCGTTGACGGCACATGGCAGATGGTAACAGCTGCTTCTGTTAATATTGGCAACAATCATGCTTACATCAAGGATCTTATGGCTATACCTGTAGTTGTAATTCCTGCCGATGCCATCACTCTTCCTGTAGCTGCCGACCCAACAGGCATAAATGGTATCTATACCAATGCTGCTAACGCCGATGCTTTCACCCTTGGTGGAATTAAGGCTGCAAAGACAATGCGTGGCATTGTGATAAAGAATGGAAAGAAACAGATAAAATAATTCTTTATAAAGTAAAATGAAAGAACAAAACGAAGGGCAGATGCAATTGCCCGAAAATGCATTCCGTGAGCTCTCGCCAGGCGAAGAGTACACTCCTATTATGAAGCCTGAGGTTTCATATCCTGAGGTAAACGCATGGTCGGTTACTTGGGGTATCGTGATGGCTATGCTATTCTCGGCTGCCGCAGCCTATTTAGGCTTGAAGGTGGGTCAGGTGTTTGAAGCTGCTATCCCTATTGCCATCATTGCAGTAGGCGTGAGCACAGCAACAAAACGTTCTAAGGCTCTTGGCGAGAATGTCATCATTCAGAGTATCGGTGCTTGTTCGGGTGCCGTGGTAGCAGGTGCTATTTTCACTTTACCTGCCATCTATATTTTGCAGGCCAAATATCCTGAGATGACAACATCATTCTTCAAGATATTCATGGCTTCTGCCCTTGGTGGTGTTCTTGGTATTTTGTTTTTGATACCTTTCCGTAAGTATTTCGTTAGCGATATGCACGGCAAGTATCCTTTCCCTGAGGCTACTGCCACCACTCAGGTGCTGGTGTCGGGAGCTAAGGGTGGCGACCAAGCAAAGCCTTTGCTTTTGGCAGGAGTCGTGGGTGGTCTCTACGACTTCATCGTTAGCTCTGCAGGATGGTGGAACGAGAATTTTACATCGCGTGTGGTAGGATGGGGCGTTGACCTTGCTGACAAGGCAAAGCTTGTTTTCAAGATTAATACCGGTGCTGCCGTGCTTGGTCTTGGATATATCGTTGGCTTGAAGTATGCACTCTATATCACTCTCGGCTCTTTGGCTGTGTGGTGGCTCATCGTGCCTGGTATGGCTGTTATCTTTAGCGACCAGGTGCTCAACACTTGGGATCCAACTATCGTCAAGACAGTAGGTGCCATGTCGCCAGAAGAAATCTTCCGCGCTTATGCTCGTAGCATTGGTATCGGCGGTATCGCTATGGCTGGTATCATCGGTATCATAAAGAGTTGGGGTATCATCAAGAGTGCTGTTTCTTTGGCAGCTACAGAGATTAAAGGCAAGAGTGCAGATGTAGAGAAACCTAAGCGCACTCAGCTCGACATCTCTTTCAAGCTCATCGCTATTGGTTCTGTAGTTACCATCCTCATCACATTCTTGTTCTTTTTGTTTGGTGTTCTTGAGGGCAATTTGCTGTTTGCCGTTGTTGGCATTTTGCTTGTCACGGTTATAGCATTCCTCTTCACTACCGTGGCTGCTAATGCCATCGCCATAGTTGGTTCAAACCCTGTATCTGGTATGACCCTTATGACCCTTATCCTTGCTTCGGTAGTGATGGTGGCAGTAGGCTTGAAGGGTACTGGCGGCATGCTTGCTGCTTTGATTATGGGTGGTGTAGTTTGTACTGCACTTTCTATGGCAGGAGCTTTCATCACAGACCTTAAGGTGGGCTATTGGCTTGGTACTACACCAAAGAAACAAGAGTCGTGGAAATTCCTTGGCACCCTCGTCAGCGCACTCACCGTTGGAGGTGTGATGATGCTATTGAACGAAACCTATGGTTTTGCTTCAGGTGCTCTTTCTGCACCACAGGCTAACGCTATGGCTGCAGTAATCGATCCTTTGATGAATGGCGTAGGCGCTCCTTGGATATTGTATGGCATCGGTGCTTTGCTTGCCATCATCCTTACATGGTTGAAGATTCCTGCTTTGGCATTTGCCTTGGGTATGTTTATTCCTTTAGAGTTGAATGTGCCATTGGTAGTAGGTGGTGCTGTTAACTGGTATGTGACTTCTCGCAGCAAGGATGCAAAGGTTAACAACGAGCGTGGCGAAAAGGGTACACTCATCGCAAGCGGCTTTATTGCTGGTGGTGCTTTGATGGGAGTAGTTAGTGCATTGCTGAAGTTTGGTGGCATAGAATTCTCTATTGCCGACACATGGTGGGCAAATCCACTCTCCGAGGTATGCTCTCTCGTAGCCTACATCCTTTTGATAGCATATTTCATTCGTGCATCTAAGAAATAGATGATAACTTAGAAATAGATTATACCGGAAAATATGCCGAAAAAAGTATTACGTGATACTTGCCCAAGTATTACGTGATAC
>UMGV01088815.1_pt1 | contig 16831 bp, 16 predicted proteins | sample 1965361 | NCBI WGS metagenome assembly UMGV01 (sample SAMEA4836081, study PRJEB28245) | human gut metagenome | biome: gut microbiome; material: fecal sample | place: Denmark | collected 2008
CACCTTGGCGCTCACGATAGCAATGGACAGTTTCAAAGCCATTTGCAATCAGCGCTTGTGCAAGAAGCTGATCTGACTTTGACCAACGTTTTTCAGCTGGGAGTTTTTTTCGCTCCTGGATCTTTTTGAAGTAGGCAACAGCCTCTTCAATTTCTTCTTTTGTCATTTGCTTTCCTCCTTTGTGCAAATACAATATTTTCGCTGGTTCTTTGCACAGCCAACGCACTTATCCGGGACATACCGCATAGCCAACCACCTTGCAGCTGCTTCTCGCGAGCTGTAAGCCGAAATGGGTTTGTAGATATCTCGAATCGCATCGATTAACTGTGCACCAGAATTGCGACGGATTATACTGCGGATGTGTTCCTCATTCGTGGGTTTGTAGAACTCAGGCTGGCCGTATCCGGTGCACCGACGTTCCCAATCCTGTTGTGCCTTTAACTTGGTGTTAAACCAATCACCACAGGAAACATGAAGCGCTGTATTTGAGCAGTTGTATTTGTACGAGGCTTTGCTTGCCCTGTCTGGTTTGACTGCTGAAAGTTCCGCTTCCGCTCCACAAATGGGACATGCGCTCAGATGGATTTTCGGCAATTTACCTTTGTAAAGGCCGTTGAGTTTCAGGGTACGAAGGGCAGCATATTGTGCTGGTGTGACTTCTACATCAAGAACAAAATTCTCCCAAACGGGTAAGAATCCGCCGTTGACCATATGAAGCCAGTGAAGATAATTTGCGTAGAATGCTTCCGGGCAGGCTTCTTCGAGATCTTCTCTGGAGAGCTGCATGGCCTCTTGAGCTCGTGCAATCATGTACTCCTGATGAGACGGAATCGCATAAGCGATTCCGCCATCAGGGGCAATGACAACTTCGAGGTCGTGTGTACCATGCTGCTTTTTGTAAGCAGCAATATCAAAGCTCATTACCGCACACCTTCTTTTATCGAGCATTAAATGCATCGATGACCGGCTGCGCAACGGAAAAGGCCTGAAGCGTTCCATTCAGGAACGTGATATCAGAAATCCGTACCGCCGAAGGCATGATCTCGTTGCTCTGCTCATCCCAGCAGACTACGTAGAACTCACGCAGCTCGCTAGCCGATGCCAGAAAGTCTGCTGTGATATCCTCACGGTCTAAACCCATCTGCAGGTACTCGGTCGTATAGCAGTCCGAGATATACGGGTCTTTGAAGTAACCGTCTTCGCCCGACTCGTAATGACACTTGTACTGGGTGTCATTGATTTTCTCGACGTCACAGCTGGTGATGTCGAAGTCGAACGGAATGCCGCGTCCATTTACGATGGCGAAAAAGCCACCTACGGAAATATTGTCAGGATGGGTCACAAGATCCAGCGGCTGCGGCAGGGTGATCTCGAAGTCGGCACTCATATGAACCGGATGTAACTGTTTCATGATAAAAATCTCCTTTTTTGTATTACTGATTGTTGTTGACGATGTTATGAAGAAGTTTCATTGCCTGTTCTTTACGCATATACTGTGCTCCCATCTCGTTATTCGAAAGGAGCGCCGCAAGAAGCGCATAGTCGAGGACGTAATCAGGGTCATGAACGCGATCCGGGGTACCATCCATGCAATGCATGATGCTATCCGGGCTTTCGCCTTCAAGGACCAAATCGTCCATCTCTCCATCGCGATTGAGGATTCTTACATCCGCTGCATTATTCAGGTCGTAATCACCCAGATAAATGAAGCGGTGAGTAAATGCCCATTCGTTCGCATGGAGCAGAGACGGTGCCGCTCTTACGACTTCAAAATCAGTCGGAAGAACAGGGTCGGTGGTACGGAGCCAAAGTTCAAGATCATCCGAATACGAAACCCACTCTTCTGTAGAGTGATTCTTCATCTCCGGGACCTGATCTTCTCCAACGTACATCTTATCTCTATACGAGTGGAGAAAGGTCTTTGCCTCCTCGTAGGTGCTGAATGCAGCAACCATGTGTTCCAGAGCATGGTTTTCGAAGATGTACTCTGCAAGAAGTCTGCGAGTATCATGATCGGGCAACCGCTGCTCTACGTCGTAGATCGTTTCTCCGAAAAAAGAGATTTCTTCTCGGATATCGTCCTCCGAATAGTCCGCCAAATTGACTGTATCAACGGCAACGCCATATCCACAATCATCTGGTAGCTGGCAAATCTGAACGCACGCAAACGTGTTGCGATTCACTGACCGGATATACTGTTCACAGTCGATGTCTGTCAGAAGCCATGTATGGCGGGAGTTCAACAGCGAGGTCCGGCAGCCGTAAATAGCCTCCATTTTATCTTCCTCAGATGCAGAGGGAGACAGCACCAGGTCCGCTGTGTTATTTACCTCGGCCCATTCTTCCATATCAGCGTCTGCCGCAAGGAGAATGATTGCGAGGTCCTCTGCCCCTTCATAATTGTGACGGGCGGCAAACACCTCTTCGGGGGCGTTGCAGATTTTAGCCGAAATGGCTTTACCCAGCGACTCTCGTTCAGCACTTGCGGGGCCGGCGAGAATCAGATTGATTTTTGCGTGTTTCATAACAGAAACCTCCTTGAAATGAATAATTATATAAAAAAACACACCTACCAATAAAAATGATAGGTGTGTTGATTTGTATAGGTAAAACAATTCTCTTGCGAGAAGAAAAGACAAGCGCAATATTGTGTGCGCGAAGAGAGACATTTATAGTGTTATAATACCATGAAACCTTGAATAGTGCAACTGCTTATAGTGATTTTGCACTTGAAATTTTCCTGAAAAAACAAAGATGCACCTTGAAAGGCGCATCTTTGAAAGGAAAGATCGAAAATGTTCTATCGGTGATATTGTGAGATTTTAACAAAAGCAACAAAATCAGATACATCACGGGGAGTAAAACATTCATTGAATAAGTCTATCCTTTTTTATAATATAACACACTTTTCAAAATAATGCAAATCGTAAGGGAAAAAAAGGAGCTGCGGTAGCAGCTCCTCTTTTGGTACAATCGATTACATTGAGTTCATCTCAAGTTCCCAAACTTCAAGATAGCAGAGACACATTTCTCCTCATTCTCCGTCATGGGACGAAGAACACACCATCCTCTGTCTGCCGTGAATGTTTCCCAATTATCGTTGTGCGGAATTGCGGAAAAACCAACAGGGTTAACCACTCTGCCAACATCGAAAACATCACGTTCGACAAAAGAAAGTGTCTCATCTGGGAATGCGAATGTATGAGTGCACTCCTTCTCGCCATTTTTCTCATGAATAGGCGTGCAGGTCCAGGAAACAAATTGCGCTTTGGTTGCCTCGTACTGCTTCTCCAATTCAGCAGCATGGCTGGCTGCTTCTGTAATAGCGTCTTTCTGCTCTTTGACAATAGCACGCTGGCCGTTCAGAGAAAGGTAGTTCTGTGCTTCTTCATCGCTGACGATCCATGCGCGGTTTGAGTCGCCGAGAAAAGAACCATCGGGATCTCGATGAGACACATCGTCCCAGCTGATGTGCGGCAGAGGCGTGGTCTCAAGAGAGATAAAACCCTGCTCACGGAACCATTCTGCATAGTGGGGCTTTTCCTCTTCGGTAAACCGGCGAGCTTTGTGCAAACTGAAACCATCAGGAAAAGATTGTTTCAATACCAACATAATTGCATCCTCCTTATGATTGGTTATATTATAACACACCCAAAGTCCGCTGTATTGGACTTTGGGCGTGTGCATTTAAGAAATATCTTGTTTTCCCCAACGGATTTCGAAAACACCTTCGGAGTTTTCTTCTCTCCGCATCAGGGTTTCAAGTAGATTATAATCGACGCCAAAGGTTTTGTAAATGTCGTCGAGGTCTTGTTCTTGTCCACGCATGAAAAGATTGATCTTTTCCTTCGCCAAAACCATCTGCATCTGATTAGACTCAATACTGCCGAGGTACGTCACGAAGTAAATATCCTTGTCTTCCCGCGAGGTGTATCGCACGAACCGCATGTAGAACTGGCTCATTCGAGAGTTGTTATAATGCAGTTCCGGGATGATAACCTTGTTCACAAACTCAAAGTTGACGGAACTCGGCAAGCTCTGCTGAGTACAGAGCAAAATACCATTCCCGCTCGCTTTCAATGTCTTGCGGAGTTTCCGCCGCTGAGCAAGTGTAGTGGTATCGCCAGTGACTACAAACAACGGGCGTTCAGGCATCAGCTTTCGGATTGCTGCGGAATAAGCATCAACCACTTTTTTGTGGCGGACACCAATAGCAATAATCTGATCCGGCATCTCTTGCAGCATTTCCATCACTTTTGCGATCTTTACCGGCATGCCACCCGTATACTCTTTAACAGTATTTGGCGCTGCACTGATACGAAGAAGCAATGTAATCTGCTGAATGAGACGCATCATACTGTCTTTACGAGAATTACCCGTGGAAGCAAAGTAATTGCCGCGCATCGCATGAAACTCGCTAATAGCCTTCTGATATACCTCTTTTTCAGGTTCAGAGAAACGTACAGGAACCTGATGGATATGCTTGATATCTTTGCCAGTAATCTCCTCGAAAGTTCGAGTAATAACCGTATGTGCAAGGATATCATTGAGTACATCCGCATTGTAGATATCCTGCGTCCGCTGCTCTGCGCCAAAAACAGTAATCTTGGCCGGAAGATGAGAAGCCGAAAACAAGGAATAACCTTTTTTATATGCAGGGATTGGCCGGCCGTAAAGGATATTGTTATCCTCATGCAGACCGGGCTCTTCCTTCTTGGAACCTCGGCTGAAACGATATACAGTTTTGGCCCAAGAAATCATATTGTAGGAGTTGTTATACAGCATCTCCAACTGCGGTGCAAACTCACTAATGTTGTTTCGGGTCGTCGTGCCCGTCATTAAGAGTTTGTACTTGCATCGACGGAAGCAACTCAAAGCCGCCTTAGCGCGTTTGCTGTCCGGATTGGCCATTTCGTCGCTTTCATCGAAACAGAACGCAACCTTCTGGTTGTGTATACGGATCCATCTCTTAATCTGCTTGCGGTATTTGCAGAGCATATTAAGAGTTACAAGGACGAAATCTCCTTGCTGGATCTTATCAACATCCGCAGCTTTATTGATGATGGTGTAAGAGATGTCGTAATTCTGCAGAGCTACCTCCCATGTATTCTTGATGGAAATAGCAGGAGAAATAACCCATGTGCAGAAGGCATTTTGCCGCTGCATACGGTATGTGCCTGTTGCAATGCCGGCTAATGTCTTACCACTTCCCTGCTCCCACTGAATTAAACTGTACTGTTTCTGCAACAGCAGGTTTAGATCGTGTTTCTGGAGCGCGGTAAAATGAATGTCTTCATCGTTTTCCGCATCGTGTAGGGTGAAGTCATCCAGCCAACGTGCAAGCTGCTCATTCTGCTGCATATCCGAAAAGCTCTGCTGCTCAGTTTGATAGCATCTTTGCTTACGACGGATCATTTTAGTGAAGTCACCGAAATGATCTGCTGACTGGTTATCAGCTACGATATCCGAGATCAGCACCGGCTGTTTCATACCGGGCGTAAGCTGGCGTGCCATTTTTGGGCTGTATGCCTTGAATACCAGCGTATCTCCCCTCTTAATGCGGACAATCTTATCCTCATATTTGGGTTTGTGCTGCCGACTTACAGTCTGCTTCAGATATGCCAGGACTTTTGCCTCTGTGATGCGAATTCGACACCACTCTTCATACGACATGTTTTCGGGTTGTTGTTGTGTGCGCAGCCGTTCCACATACTCGCAGCATTTGCCGTATTTTTCTTGAAGGCGTGGATGGGATTTAATTGTATACAGATACTTTCGCACCTTGTACACGAAATCACTTCCAGCATTCTCTTCCCTTGCCAATTCCAGCAGAATGCTATTCTTCCTGGAACGGAGCTCAGCTTGTGCGTTGGCAACGATGACTTCTCGTACCTTGGCAACCATCGCATCTGAGAAGTCCGGAACCTCAAGTGTCATTGCAGTGCTGTATCGTTGTGGGCGCCAATCTTCACTTTGAGATTTCTTCTGCCAGAACTGTGCTTTTGTTGGGAACGCATCAATACCAAAAGGTGCAAATACGGACAGAGGTAAAGAAAACTGTCCCAGAAAGCTGAAGTCGTTTTCCATCTGTTCAATCATGTGTTTATCACTGAAAGTATCAGCTAAGAACGACATGGGAACGATGATAGCCATAATTCCAAGAGGTTTCAAGACCTGTGCTGATTTCTGGCAGAAATACAGCTGCGAAAGGATGCTTTCATTTTGAAAATTAAAGGCCAGGTTAAAAGGCGGATTACCCACTGAGTAGTCCATCTTCATGGGCGACTCGTAATTGCGGATATCCCCTCTTTCAAGATTGGCCTTGGGATACAGGTAATGCGCGACTTTGTAGGCTTTGGGGTCAATTTCACAGCCATAGATATTTTCCTCTACAGGCGCGAAATTAAAGAAATTGCCCATGCCGCATGTCAGATCCGTCACGAGTTCCTGTTTGTTAATATTCAGGCAGGCCATTAAAAACTGACATACGCTGTGCGGCGAAAATACCTGTCCGTTTTCGATTTCTTTTTTCGCCTGAGAAAACTCAGCGTAATTGTCGAAATCAGCCATATGAAGACCGTGCAGGCCGCCGTCACCGGTGTAGGCGTTGTAGATATCTTCTCTCGTGATGCCAGCGGCTTCAGCCTGATTGCTGGTGACGAGATGAATTATCTTTTCATTCAGCTCTTTGCGAGCCTCTTTCGGGATGCGTTGTCCCAGATAAGAATATTTCATGTTTTTCTCCTTATATTGATAGCAGGAAGGAATAATATCCCTTCCTGCTCCATATGTGGCGATACTATCGGATTATATGTTGGCTTCCAGAAACATCTCTACAAACTCACGCGCATACTGTTCTTTTGTAAAACGAATATCTACGCGCGTGTTCTTAAAGCACTTGATCGAGGCTACTTTCGAAGAGTTGATCTCGATAAGCTGCTGAGAGAATTCGTAATCAAGCAGCATAGTATACTGATACGGCATAATGGATGTCTGGCCGTATTCGTACATGATCAAGCCTCGAACGATGTTTTTTGCTCCCGAATTAAGACTGAAATCGCCGCTATACTCGCTACAAGAGCAGCCATACTCCAAAGAGATAACGGCTTTCTTCTGGCTGTATGTTGCCTGCTGATGCATGTATGAATGATGAGCAGCTTCGAAGCACTTGAGTTTAAGTTCGTTCAGCGCACGCTCCTCGAAAGAAAAGCCACCGAGCTGAGCGATAATAAGCTCGAGCACATCTTCGTAACGAATATGCAGCGATTCCATTTTTTCCTCGTATTGTTTATGGTGTTCGTGATTATCGTCATAATAATCGAGTTGAGGAACCAACTCATTTCGAATTGCATCCTTAGCCAACTCAACATGATATGTGTTCTCAAACCAACGCACAATATCGTCGATGAAAATGGCGTGAATATCTTGAAGTCGATAGTTAATTTTGTTGATGTTGCAAACATCCCCTAGATAATCGGAGATTACACCAGATGGTAAACTTTCGGTAACGCGTTTTTGCCCTGCGATATGCATTTTCCCCATGGTTCGGAGCTGCTTGAGGGATTCACAGGCCTTATCGTATGCTTCCTGCATAATAAGGCAAGCGGCCTTGTCGCTTTCTGAGATCTTGGATGTGACATCCACTTTTACATTACCGAATTTTTCAAGTAAATCTGCCATAAAAAATACTCCTTTACAGAATAGCGGAGCAGTTTGAAGCTGCTCCGCTAATAAATTGTTGTTTGGGTGGTTAATTTTCCACTGCGTCAAGGAACTCTCGCCACTTTTCATCGATAGACGAAAAGTGCATATGAGAGATCTGGTCAACGGCATCGGATACCTTATGCAGGGGCCACCCTTTCCAACCGTCCATAATATTGACAGCGGAAAACTGCTGATCATCAAAATTGATGTAAAATGCGCCGCATACTTTGCCGGTGTTCATCATTCGAAGGGAAACCAACGAGTAGAATTCTTTCTCAGTGATAGGAACGAGGCCGGCAAATGCCTTAATGAACATAGGGGAAGCAGCACTGTCCCGTTCGCCAAGATAGACGTTCAGCTTTTCGGCTACACCCAGAAGTTCATCGCCCGGAGTGGTCTTGAAGTACCAAGACTGGTCGGCTTCGACGACATGGTAGGCGGCACAGGTCGTGTCTTCGTTGTTCGGAATAACCGAGCCTACACGCTTCATTGCCTCCTCTTTGAGCTCCCGCAGGATGGACAGATATTCTTCGTGATTGGCGATGTTTTGAATGTGCGGGTTGGGCTCTTCGTCGCAGCCAAGGGCCCAGAGACGCTCGTTCTCGATCGTACCTTCGATGTCCTCAATCTCATTGGTGAAAAGTTCGTCCAACCAGATTCCGATCATTTCTGTATCTACACACATAACTTTATGCTCCTTTTTAAAAATCGTCTTGAGTGGTTACGAATTGGCCACAAGGGCTGCGCCGAAATCTTCGGGGAAATAGCTGTTTCCTTCGGTATCGAAGACGATATATCCGGCGTAACTGCTATCACCCGAGATATGTGCATCTTCGCCGCAGGTAAACTGCGGATACTCCGAGGAGATGGTTTCGTCGCCCTTCTTTAGTTCGCGGAACGGAACCGCCATCACGAGCTTGCCCATGCGACGGATAGTCACACTGACTTCCGGGTCGTAAACCGTATCATTGCCACTCGAGGTTTCTTCGGAGTAGCAATAGCGGTCAGGGTAAACAATCATGGTGTAAACACCACCGAAGGTATAACAGCCATCCGCTGTCTCCTGTTCGAGATCGCACAGCACAGACTGCACACCTTTGTAAAAGGCAGAACCAGCCGAGCAATCGAAATCATTCTGTTCTATCACCGCTTCGCGGATGACATCCTGCGCGATACAAGACTCGCCGGGGATCTCTAAGAAGGAAAACTGTTCATTGGGCGACAGCTTCAGCAAGGCCAGCATCTTATTGACATCATTCGTGGTGAATCCTTCGTCAAGAGGGACCTGCATAAAGACTGCAGCAGGGATATTGGTAGTGGTCTTTTTCATAACGAAACTCCTTTCAACTTCCGAATAATGTATCTGCACCCAACTATGAAGCTGGGTGCAGATTGTTTTTGTTAGTTGTTCTCGTGGGTGATGTAGCAGCATACGTGCGCCGAATGCTGACCGAGTTTAAAACCCTTTGCACGTTTGACGATTTTTCTAGCGGTTTCGATGACATCCCAAGTTTCCTTGGGTGCATACATTCCCTCGTAATTGGTGTCCAATACGAGAGTAATTTTACCGTCAGCCAAATCGTACAAAGTGGTTCTGCGGCCAGTTGCATTACCCAGCTTTTCAGCGAGGCGCTCGAATTTTTTGACCAAGCGTACATGAGCCTTTCGATCATTGGCACGCAACTCAAAGAATTCCTTTCGAGTCAATGCCGACAGATTGTTGGTGGCATGCACCTTATAGGCAAGCTCATCGAGTTCTTCACGGTTATAAACCGTGATAGCGTAGCCTTCGGCGCCGCAGAACGTCAGCAGCTTTTCTTCCTCTCCCTCATAAAACGGGAGTTTCTGATATAATGCCGAGTTTTCGACCATGCCGATTTCCTTACGCATACAGGTCACTCCTTTCGGTGGTGCCTAAGAATGTTTCTGCAAATTCGCGTGCATAGGCTTCACTGGTGAAGCGAAGATCAACACGGCCATTTTTGAAACATTTTACGCTGTCCAACTTGGAAGCCGAAATCTCTACAACAGGCTCATCGAAATTGATAAAAAGCATTTCCTGCATACAACGCGGAACGAAGTCAAGCGTTTCGTATTCGAAATAGCATGCAGCTTTCAGCACAGGCTTCAAGCGTTCATACAAAGACCATCGATGACCATAGTCCGAAAGCGAGCATCCATACGAAAAAGACACAAGAGCCTTTTTCTGAGTAAATACTTGCTTCCGTCCATCACACCATGCAAAAGCATAGCATTTTTCCTTCAGCTCTGTTAATGCCTTCTCCTGGAAGGAGAAACCGTTGAGCTGAGCAAAAATATGCTCCAGTACATCAGAATAGCTCAAATGGAGGTTCTTCATCTCCTGGGCATATTCTTTCTGCTGAAGCTCTGTTGGCCAGTCCATATCCAACTTAGGGATAAGGGCATCTTCAATCGCGGTGTTATCCAGTTCCATGTGGTAGGTACTTTCAAAGTAGTGCACAATTTTCTCTACAAAGCGATTGTGCATCTTCTTCTTGGTATCTCCCAAATCAGAAATCTGGATATCACCCAAGTAAGAGCTTTCGTACGGACTCGGGTTCAATGGAGCGAGATCATCTCGCTGATGGTCAAACGCTGTTGTCAGAAGACCAATCAGGCTGGTCATATCCTCCAGTGCATGATCATATGCTTTCTGCTGTGCTTCACAGAACTGACGATCCGTAGTAGTAATTTTGTCGGCCAGATTAACCTTTACATCGTTGAATTTGCTTAACAGATCCATAAAAATATCTCCTTTTGTTAGTTGTGAACGAGGCGGACCTTGTTCTTGGGAAACCACAGGGTTACGTTATGGTCACCATCGATTTCATCAACCGTGGCCAATACAACATTGTCGCACTTAAGAACGGGATCGAGCAATGTTCCCTGTGTGCTGATACGAACGTTGTAGTCATCAAGACCTAATTCGGCGCTATCTACAGAAAGATAGATACGAGCACCGGCGGGCCACTGAATGTCTGCAGAACACGGTATGTGTTTCTTTTTCATGATTTTTATCTCCTTTTTTATTAGTGGTGAATGGCTTGGCTTTTGTGGGGTATCATCTCCTTTTTTTGAATGACCAACTTGGACATTCACTAATTCGTTGATATATATAAAAAATCCACCATCAGAAAATAAATCTGATAGTGGATTTGTAGGCAAAATAAGAAACAGTTCTCTTTTCAGGGAACGAAAGAAACAAATCTCAAAAATGAGAAAAGAGGGACTTTTATAGAAATATAATACCATATTGAGAATTGCTTTGCAATATTCTTCTGAAAAATAACTGGCAAGCAGGAACAGAAAAGATCACCTCCGAAAATGCATTCGAAAGGCGATCTTTTAATTCGCATTTTGTAATCGAGTGTTATTTACGCTTTAATGCGATAATGCAGGCCGACTGCAGAAATATGAGTAACGCAACAGAGCCTATAAAGAAAATGATGAACGCTAAAAGGTATGTCTCTCAGGTCGGACGATTACATCTTTATGATTTTGTGATATATTTGGCAAATCGTTTCGCCTGATACGGAGTAAGAACTCGTACCTTCTTTTCGATTTTCCATTCAGACAGCTGTACCGGCCACTCCGGATTTGCGCAAATGCTTGGATCAACAGCATCAAGTAGTTTCTTCTCTTCGAGTTCTCTTGCTTTGATATGATCCATTGCTTTCTTTAGATAGCGAATTGCATATGCGAAATCTACCTGAGAGCCACCAATGGACCAATGGCCTAACTCCTTGCTGTTAATGACCCATTCGAGCCAGCAGCTGTTCATATATGTTAGATTGATGATTTCGTCGGAGTACACCTCGAAATTTGCTCGAGCAGGCTTGGTGTTCGAAGAACGGCCATAATACCATGTGTCTGTTTTTTCGACAGATACAAATACATGACGTGCAGGGTCGGTTTCATATTTTTCGAGGATTTCGCTATTTTGAAATCTCTCGGGTGTGTAAAGCTCTGCTTCTATGACAAAAGGACCTTTGAAGGTAGTGTCTGTGTTAATGACCTTGTAGCGCACCATAGCGACTGGCGGGTCGTATTCGACCAAATTGGCTTTATAGATGGTACAATCATCGACATGGCAATCATGAGTGCGATTACGTTCTCCCCTGCCGCGAGAATTATGCCAAGTTCGGTTAATTTCCGCATAGGCAGTTCTTCCGGACCCCTGGTCATATTCAGGAGTGAGATGCTGACAGGTTAAGAGCATATCGCCCATTGCAATATTCTGATTGCACCGTTCGACAATCTTGGTGAAAGAGCCATATTTCGAGTCTGCAATCCAAGCATCGGCTACCGCGTACTTAACATATTCGCTCTGCGTAGATAGCTTAACGCCCGATGGCAGCGGCAGAATGTCTGTCTTATCTACAATGCCCTGAAGAATGTTGTAGATAAACGTACGAGAAACCAAGCCGTCAAGGATTTTCTTGCGCTGTTCACGCTGCTTCGCTTCGAAGGCTTCCTTTTCGCTTTCGAAACGGAATTTTTTCTCTTCGTCAGGCGCCGTGTCTACCTCTATCGCCTGACTGAGAATAAGGTCATCGTCGATATGCACGCGCTTTTCGTCTGTCCAACCCAACCAAAGATTTTCACCATTGCGAATGATAATTCCTACGGTTTTTCCGTGATAATAGTCGTATGCGTCAATCAGGTTGGCATACGGCACATCATCGTTTCTATACAGATGCTTGCCGGTACGACTTAGACGAACCAGCATAACGCACCGCTTATTTGGTGCAAAGGTGTCAAGAGCCAGCGGCGAGTGCATCAGGAACTGCTCAAACATGGGGATTTCGTCCCACTGGATGTTATACAAAGAAGCCAGCCGGCCGAGATCTTCGTCAAGGAAGCGCAGTTTTTGATGAACTATGATTGGCTCCGATACAGGAGCCTTTTCGCCCTTTCGGATTTGTGCAAAGGTTACGACCTCACCGGCATAGCAGCGAATGGCGTAAATCTGTGAGTCCAAAAGATAGATCTGCCCTTCGAGGCGATACTTGGTTTCTTCCATCTCGCGCTTTTTCTCTGAGAGTTCTGCCATGAGCTTTTCCTGCTTCTCACGGAGCTTATTCTGCATAGCCTCGATCTGAGCCTTAAGTTCGGCCAACTCCCCTGTTTTCGCGTGTCGAACATCGTCCATCGTCTGCTTCAAAGAGGAAATCTCGTTGTCGTTGAATGTAAGCGCAGACTGCAGGTTCTGTGTCGTGAGGGAATTTTCTGCGTCAACCGGAATGATTTCTCGTGCGTCTGTTGCACGAGGTGCCGATAGGCTTTCTCTGAGTTCAGCCGGAGTGATGTTGGAATAATCTTTCGGTGCAATGAGGTCAATGTACTTTTCCGGGTGACAAATGATAATTCCCTTTTCTGGGTTACCCATATGGAGAAAAGCGAAGTTTTCGTCATACCAAGCGCCGACGTACAATGGCTGTTCAAACTCTTCCGAGAATGAGACAAACTGACGGAGGCGATTTATTTTTTCGGTAAGCTGCTCAGACCATACAGCCCAACGCCGATCCGAAAGGAATCCGCCCTGAATGCCAAAGAAGTAATTGATTTGTGAATGAAGTGAAGAAGGTTTCTTCTCCGTTACAGCTTTGAACTTATAGCAAAGATCCCCTGCTTCTTCTAACGATAAATTGCTATAAAAAGAGATATATCTGTCAAAATTGTGTATTTTAGCAATTTTTAACGCATTCATGAAAATCACCTCACCTTGATTTCGTTGAAGTTATTATATCACTGTTTGATTTATTTTGCAATATATATGTATTTTGAAATGGAGCAGAACTATGAATCTGGGTTGCTGTTGTGAGTATACATGTGGTATACTGAGCGCAAGAATACAAAGAGGATTGCGTTAAGGAGAAAGCCTATGGTGCAAAAGCAACTGGTAGAAGAAATCGTCCGGATTATATGTGAATTGAGAGATGGCGATATCGATGAGCTAGTACGCTACGATTTGAAATTGGACCGCAATAGGACGGAAGAGCACCCGTGGAAACGGTTGTGCAGCTATAAATCTGAGAAGGATTTGGATAGCGAATGCGATAAGTCTTTACGAATTATGATAATTTTCTGGCTTTCCTTTGGCTTCAATCGTTGGAAGATCCGTCGCAAAGGAGACAATTTTGAATTGCGGAGTAAAGAAAAGCTATTTGTGGTGCGCGGTGACGTAATGAATTCGTATGCTACAACAGCTCGCATATACCTATCTCTCAAAGGCGTTGTGGAGAACAAGCGGCAAAATATAAACGAACTTGTGCTCAAGCAATACGATAATGAACCAATGCTGCGTAATTTATATGAGACGAATACGGACTTTGCCGAGTTTATCCAGGTCTGTCATACTGTGGGCAATATCCTGCCCTGCCCCTCTGGAGATATAAATGGTGCACGAGGAATAGGCCCTTCGAATGATTATTTTGATATTTTTCTGATGTGGGTTCAGAAGTATCTCGAGTACGGCGAAGGCTTTGCAGCAGGCGTTTCACTCTTTCCGGGTGGTCGAGAGTTCTCGGAGTATATCAGCGACTACGAAGACTTTCAAGATTACATTCGTCGCAATTTCTTGCAGGACTTTGTCAAAGAGAAGTCTGGGACAATGGCTGTATCTCCTCTTTGGATGAGTGAGAGCACAAACCTTTTCGAGCAATTTGTTAAAGGCGATCAGACGCTGCTGCCGATAAATCTCGAGCAGTGTACGGCATACTTTCACAATGCTGGTGAGCGTATTATTGCCCGTGGGAAAAATATTATAAAAGCTGTCAAAAGTCGATTGGACGAGTACGAGAAAGCAGATATTAGGCTTGAAAGACTTGCTGAAGATATGTGTACGAGAGTATGATGTGCTACATACAAAGAGGGGCAAGAAAAAATCTTGCCCCTCTTTGTGGTATAAAGGTACTTGCAGATTTGGAAAGACATTCTCAAGGACAGAATTGTTCTCAAAAACCGCTTGACAATATGCCTCTACCGCATCTTCCGTAGACTCGGCTACAGGATAAATATCCTCTGGCAGAAATGGATTCGTATCCATTTGAAGATGGCGCAGCTCGTGGATGGCAGTTTGCAAAACGCTTTTTTGATGTCGAAAGTCCTCTTCTTTTTAGACGGGAGGAGTCAGAGGGCCCAAATATCGGCGCGAGAGTAATCTTCGAACTGACGAGCAATTATTCCATATACAATGTTCCAATTGCCGCCGGCAAGGCCGCAGCCCAAACCATATGGGATGGCAACGCGCATATCGTCTTTTTCCGCGAATTTTACTATAGAAGCCAGTCCTTTTTCAAGGGCGGCGTAATCTGTGAAGCAGCCTTTCCTGCCGTAGTAATTCTGACCGAAGATATTGGCGATAATGGGTGTAGTGCGCTCGGTTTCGACGAACAACACCTTGCCCAGCATACTTGAGGGTTCGGGATGCTCCTGGCAGTATTTCTTGTACATCGTCAGTACATCGGGATACCGTGTAGCAATTTGCTTGGCTAATCCAGCGCCCATAACGCCACGGCAGTTGACCTGCTGGACGATAATGTCTGCGCCGGAATGCAGAATATTTCCGCTTCTAATAGGGATAGTTAACATTTTGAGTTCTCCTTACATATTGGGTTTTGCATAACACCAGCTTTGTGGTGGACGATGAATGGGATTGCCTTCGGTCGTGCAGAGGGTTTCCATGTCTTGTGGTCTGTCGTAAAGATGGAAGGAAGAAATCCGCCAACCATACAGTGGTTTCTCTCGGCCGTAGGCACTGAGTTCTTGCGAGGATAGACAGGAGCCTTCCTCTAATGCAGAGTAGTTTGGGTTTGACGAGTCATTGCTGGATATAATCTCTTCGCAAATAAATTCGCCTATGATTTTGCCATTGCAACGGTAGATTTTCCCTTCCGAGTGGACCTCCAAGATATGATGTGGATTGCGTGTGTTTCGCTCTGAACAATACACATACACTTTGAACGGAAGTGCACATGCGGGACGACTTTTTCGAATCTCAATAGTCTTTACTCCGCTGATGATGAGATTGCAAAAACGGGGTTTCAAACTGAGTAGTATAGCATTCATACAATCATTCCTTTCGATTTTCTGTAAAATAAAAGACACCTATCAGAATAGATAGGTGTCTTTTAAGGTGAAGTGAGGGACTTGATCTTAAGAGATCAAAATACGGACAAACATTCCATTTGAGAGAATGCAAAAAGAGACTTCGTATGCATATATTATAGCAATTCGACGGAAGAAAAACAATACCAAATTGCAAATGCAATATTGAGGATAAGTATGAGCGGTAAGCCGTACTTGAAGCTCTTATGCAAGGTCTTATGGTGGAAGAAGTACATTCCGACGATGGCACCTGCTGCACCGCTGAAGATAGAGGTAATAAAGAGCAGCTTTTCGGGGATACGCCAGTTCCCTTTCTGTGCAAAGCGTTTGTCCATACCGAATAATGCGAATGCAAGCACATTGATTATAATGATGTATTTCATGACTTTTGCACCTCCTTTTCGAAAACCGGGCAGTTCCCTTTACGCAGCTGCGACTGCGCGTATCATTTCTTTGTACGTGGACATCGGAGAAGTGGATACATCATAACTGGTTACAGCACCGGAAGTGTGGTCGATGTTCAAAGAAAGGGTCTTTGTAGAAGCTGCCTTGTAGGTCAGATATCCACCGCTCGTTTTTGCATATGTTTTATCCACATAAAACGTGTTAAATGAAATGTCACCTCGCAAATTTGTGCAGCTAGAGAACATGTATATACTATTATCCACCTTATCGGTATTCCATTTATCGGACGCATAAATAGTCACCAGCTTGCTGCAATTGGCAAACATGCCGTTCATATTAGTGACGTTGGTGGTATTGAACGTAGAAATGTCAAGGCTTGTCAGCCCGCTGCAATTGGCAAACATATAACCCATACCGGTTGCGTTGGTGGTGTCGAACCCAGGGACGTCCAGACTTGTCAGCCCACTGCAATATTCGAACATACCATTCATAGCGGTGACGTTGGTGGTATTGAATGTAGAGACGTTAAGGTTTGTCAACCCACTGCAACCAGAAAACATGTAATGCATATCAGTGACGTTGGTAGTATTGA
>UMGV01012773.1_pt1 | contig 16791 bp, 24 predicted proteins | sample 1965361 | NCBI WGS metagenome assembly UMGV01 (sample SAMEA4836081, study PRJEB28245) | human gut metagenome | biome: gut microbiome; material: fecal sample | place: Denmark | collected 2008
TTTTTATATCTATTAATAATCAAAAATAAGTTACTCCTTTTGTTCAGTTTCAACTTCTTTTCTGAAAAATACTAATGCACCATTAATAATAAATATTATTCCTAATATAATGAAAAACCAATCCAAAAGTGCCCATTTACTTATTATTAACATTACACCTATTAAAATATTAATACAAGCATACACAATACTTAATGTATCTAGTTTTGTTGAAATTGCTGATACTAAATCTAATATACCTTTTATAAGTAAAAGTACACCTAATATTATTAAAATTATTTCAACAAATAACCATCCACCTAAAATAACAATAATTCCAGCTCCAATTTCAATAGCACCAGAAGTTGTTTCTTTCTTTGTGATATTATAAATACCTAATGCAATAAGTATTGCACCAACTATTGTCAATAACCAATTTATAACACTAGATTTTAGTACACAGAATAAAACTCCAATTAAGATATAAGCTATAGCATCAACAAACTTATATTTAATTTCTCTTGCTTTAATTTTTGTTTCTAATTTCACTATTTATCTCTCCTTTTTGTACTATTCTAATCTTTTTTCGGTTTATTGTCAAGAGTTTAGCCAGGATTATTCATAACACCACTAAACAAAATTGTATTATTACTATCTAAAATGTAGTAAATGAATGGTCTATTTAATTTTATATTTACCTTTTTATCAATAGGTTCGACTGATGTAGGCCCATCAATACTTGTTACTGCCGCTGCTTTTACTCCTTCTTCAGATAGTTCAATTCCAGCAACTTGTTTAATTTTTGACACTCTTAATCCAAGTTCAATATTATCTAGGCCACCTTTAAAAATTGATTTTACACCAACACTTTCCAAAGTATTATTTAAATCAAATTTTGTTATATATTTAAATTTAGGGACAGTAATATTTAGTATAACTCTTTCCCATTTTTGTTCCATAAAATTGACATTTAAATAATCTTTAACATTCTTTCCTTCACTTGGTAAAAGATAACATATTTTATTACCATTATGAAAATAATCATAAACCATTTCATAATCATCACTAGAAGCATATACACTTTCAACTGAATGCTTCATAAAGTAAACTTCAACGTCATTTTTATAACTATAAAAAGTATCTTTTCTTGTTAAGGATTTATCAAAAGGTTCACTCCATTTATTATTAAAATAAATTGTATTTAATAATAGTAAACTAATTGAAGAATCAATTGTATAATTGTCTTTTGTTAATTTCAAAAAATCATTAGTATTATTATTAATCCATCTAATTATATTATCTTTATCATTTTCATTACTAAAATCAGCCTTAAAACTTTCTGCATAATAACTTTCTTCTAATCGCTTTACATAATCAAGATTAATGTTACTTCCATTTTTCACCCAAATAGAATTTGCAATTTTACCTTCGCCATTTTTATTCTTATAGTAATTGTTTTCGTATAAATCTTTATTCAATTTTCTAAGTTCTTCTAAATTATTTACCCCTAGGTAATCAACAAGTTCATTATAACTAGCTCCAGTACTTCCTTCACTAAGAAGTGATAGTGCCATATATAAACTTGCTGGTGAATATATCATATTTTCTTTTTCTTTATATATATTATCAACTATTTTGAAATAAGAATCATTTATCAAACGAGTTTGTTGTGAATTTACATATGTCTTTTCTTCACTAACATTTGGATATGTAACATTTGATAACTTTTCAAATGTCTCACTATCAATATACTCTTTTGATTTACATCCTGCTAACATACTAGCAATCAGCACTAATAAGCAAACGATTAAACCACTAATATTTTTTCTCATTTTTCTTTCCTCCTACTTTTATAACAATTAACAATAACATTTTTCCAATCATTAAAAAAATGCCCACAATGTAGGCATTTTAAAACTATCGACGTTCTTTGATACGAGCAGCCTTTGCAGATAAAGTACGAATGTAATTTAACTTAGCACGACGAACTTTACCACGGCGAGTAACTTCGATTTTGTCAACGCTTGGTGCATGAATAGGGAATGTTCTTTCAACTCCTATACCATAAGAATTCTTTCTTACTGTGAAAGTTTCGCTAACACCACCACCGCGTCTTTTAATTACTAGTCCTTCGAAAATTTGAATACGTTCACGATCACCTTCAACGATCTTAACATACACTTTTACATTATCACCAGGACGAAATTCAGGAAGATCTTTCTTCATGTATTCACTAGTAATAGCATTAATTAATTGTTGGCTCATTGTTTTCACGCTCCTTCTAGCAATGTTCATTCCTATCAACTTATTTCAATAGTAGCGGAACATCGTGATGTGTTATTTTCATAACCTTACATATTATACTACAAATTACCGACCTTTGCAATACTTTTTTATAGTTTTGTATATTTTTTATACAATTAATCAATGTTTCTTTTCAGTAATTTAAACTCTTACATACTGACTTTTTTGTATTATTACTTTTCAGAAAACTCTTGACCAATTTTATTACAAATTTTATAATATAAAACGTATTTATTTTATTATGACACGAAATATTTCCATTTATTGCATCATTTCGCTGTTTGTGGGGAAGCATTTTTAGAAAAAATGTATTATAATCTTTTTGAGGTGAAATAAATGAATCAAGAAAAAATAGGAAAATTTATTGCCAATTTGCGAAAAGAGAAAGGTATAACACAAGAACAACTCGGTCAAAAACTTGGTGTCACTAACAAAACCATTTCGCGTTAGGAAAATGGCAACTATATGCCAGACGTTGAAATGTTATCGTTACTTTCAAAAGAATTCGGGGTAACTATCAACGAACTTATAACAGGAAAACGACTTGGGACAGAAGAATTCAAAAAAGTCGCTGACAATAACCTTGCCTCAGCACTAAATAATAGCAACCTTTACACTAAAAGAAAAGATTGCTTTTTTTAAGAAAAAATGGTTGCGCGAACATATTGCAACTATTGTTTTATGTATCATACCATGGATTGCTGTAATAATATTATTAGCAATTAAAACACGTGCAATAATATATTTATAGTTTTAGGTGCAGTTGGCGGTTTACTTGCTGTACTGTTTTATGTGGCATTGTATAAGCGTATGATGGCATATGTGGAAAGTTGCGCATATCAAAACACTGATAACGAAATAGACAATAAAAATAAATAAGTAATGTTATAATTACACATCTTAAGAGAAAACAAAAAAAGAAAGTTTGATTTCATATCATCATACTTTCTTTTTATATTTTTAATACATGGTATTAGCTTTTATAATTCTTTTCAATTATTAAAACTCAGTTTTTAAATTTCTAGAAAATAATTCTTCTAAAGTTTTCCTAGGTTCTTTCTTTTCATACAATATATCATAAACACCTTTGCAAATAGGAAGTTCTACATTATACTTATCTGCTAAATTCATTAATGCTTTTACTGTATAATATCCTTCAGCTAATTTATCATATTTATCTCCTTTGACGAAACTTTCTCCAAACATTCTATTATGACTATATTTTGAAAAGACAGTGGCTTCATAATCTCCCAAATGACATAAACCATAAGCTGATAATTCATTACCACCCATAGCTTTTATCAATCTAGCAACTTCTCTTGTTCCACGTGCCATCAAAGCTCCTTTAAGTGAAGATAAATGATAGCCATCAAGCATTCCTGCAGCTATTCCAATAACATTTTTACTAGCTGCTCCTATTTCATTACCAATCAAATCATTTCCATAATAAAATCTAATAAGTTCACTAGAAAATTCATTAACTAACTCTTTTTTAGTTTCGCTATCATTACTATCTATTACCATACAATTGGGAATTCCTCGATAAAATTCTTCAACATGACCTGGTCCTAGCCAAACTGCAATTTTATTACTACTATCTAGATTATCTTCCAATACTTCTGTAAGCCTTCTTCCAGTTGATATTTCAATACCTTTCATACATAAAACGAAAATTTTATTCTTTAAATCATATCCTTTTATTTCATCCATAAAAGATTGCAAGCCTTGAGAATCTATAGAAATAATTATTATTTCTTTATCTAAAATACTGTCTAAAGAAGTAGTTAACTCAACGCTTTCTTTTAAAGACAACAAATCATTTTTTCTTTCTTTAATAAAGCGTTGCATATTTTTAGATGTCTTCCTACCATACAAACTTACATTATGACCTACTTTATCCAAATACCAAGTTATAAGTGAGCCCCATCTTCCACAACCAACAACAATAATGTTTCTTTTTTTCATTTTCATTTGTATATTACTCTCCTTATAATTTTCTAACATTATAATAACCTAAAAAACTATTTTTGTAAAGCCATAATTAAGAAAATGAGTAGAATAATCTACTCATTTTTTTTATCTTTTTCAATAATATAACTAAATATTCTCTTAACATCACTTGATTTTAAGAAAGGATATAAAATATTAACATTAACATTTTGATGTTTTCCATCAACATACTCGTCAACAAACTCCGACAACTTTTCTTGAGATACAAATGGAATAACAGTACTTAATTTTATTCTTTCATTGCCGCTGATAGCTGCATCGAAAATATCATTAATTTTTTCTAAAGAAGCAAATGGTAAAAATACACAAGTGTTTATATTTTTCATACTTTCATCATTATTTAATATTTTATCAATGCAATCATCTATATCACTTTTACTCATAAATGGTAATAGAGTAATAATCTTTTTAGTGTCACCAAAATCTAGATTTTCATCTAAATTTGTTTTTTTAGAAAAGTTCCAGTCTTTAAAATTGAAAGAAAAAATATGATCATTTTTTTTACCTTTTTTCGACTCATTAGACTCATCTTTATATTTAGAATATATCTCATCTAATTCATCTAAGCAATCATCATATAAATCTGCTATATCTTCTTCATAATCTTCATCAAAGTTCCCATTTTTAAGTCTAGTTTTGAATTTTTCTATTTCTTCATTAATTTCTTCTTGGGCTTTCATATTTCCATCAGATTTATACAAATATTTTTTTCTTTTCTCTTCAATCTTAACTAGATATTTTTCTATTTCAAGTGATATCTCATTTGAAATATCTTCTTGACTTTCTTCATATATTTCATCTAATTTATCTAAGCAATCATCATATAAATCTGCTATATCTTCTTCATAATCTTCATCAAAGTCATTTCCTTTAATACTTTCTTTAAACCTATTAACAGTTTCTTTTAATTTTTCAATTGATGAAGTCTTACTCTTATCTATCTTTGTTAAGTATTTATTAAGTTTTTCATCTATTTTTAAACTGTATTTTTCAATTACACTCTCAATTTCATTTTGTCCCTCTTCTTTGTAAAGAATATTATCTAAATCATTCAAACAGCTTTCATATAAGTTTTCTATAACTTTTTTATAATCTTCACCTAAATATTCATTCTTTATTTTTTCATTGAAGATTTCAGCTCTTTCACTAAGCTTTTCTTTAGTATCCTCATTTTTTGCTTTCCATAATATTCTTTCTAATTTTCTTTCCATTTTTTCAAGATATTTTTCAATTGTCATTTCTAATTTAATATTATCAAATTCTTTATTCATATTCGCTACCTCCTAAAAATTTTTTCTCGCCGTTTGTTAGTTTTGGCATTAATTCTTCTAAATCACAAATAGTTTTTCCATCTCTAATTTCTCTTAACACCATCAGTCTTTCTCCAGGTGATAGTTGATAAAAAACATCAGGAATACTAACGTCTAATTCGTTTGCAATCATTTTCTTTATTATGAAAGTTCTATCATGACCTATAAAGATATTTTCCTTGTCAATATTTATTTGTTCATCAAGGCACAAAATCTCATCAATAGAAACAAAAAACATTTTAGACATATCAATTAATACTTCTATACTAGGAACTGAATTGCCTAGTTCCCATTTTGACACACACTGTCTAGTAACATAAAGTTTGTTTGCTAAATCTTCTTGTGACCAGTCAAGAGAACGTCTTAATTTTGTTATTTTCTTTCCTATTTGCACAAAATCAATCATTGATATCACTTCCTTACATCTATATTATACTTTTCATATTTACAAAAGTCACGCAACAGAGAGTTGCTTTTTTTATTTTACCACATATTTTTCTTTTTTAAAATCTTAATATTAAGTAATTTATCATAAAATCATAATTGTACTTATAATCAGCATAATACCTTTTAGTTTTTTTCTTAAAATTTTTTCTCATTTCTATCACCTCGAATAAATTTTATAACAAAGTAAATAAAAAGTCACGCAACAAAAAGTTGCCCCAAAAAAAGACATACCAAAGTATGTCTAGCAATCACATCCGGTAGCAGGAACAAAAGAATCGCCTTTCTTAGTGGCATAACCTTCATACCCACCTTCAAAATAATATAAATTCTTATATCCATTAGCTTTTAGTTCATTAAATACTAGTAATATATCTTCTTCACTACCAATAAAAATTATTATCTTTTTTAAATCACTTTTTTTTGAATAAACCAAAGAAATATTTGAAGCAACTTCAAGTAATTCTTCTTTAGTCATTTTTATATCTTTACCCATACACATAAAATATGGAATATGCGCAAGTGAACATTCATCTTTTGTACGAATATCATAAAGTAGAGTATTTTCACTTTGAATTAGCTTATCAAATTCATTAACATCACTAACTTTAGTAATAGTTGCCTTTTGACATGCTCCTAAAAAAGATATAAATAGTAATAGAATTATTAATAGGATTTTTTTATTTATCATTATTTTCACCTTCTATTTCTTTTAACAAAAGTAAATCTTCTTTTGTTAATGTGGCTTTTTCTAATAAATCCTTTCGATATTTATATGTTGCCTCAAGCGATTTATATCGACGCCATTTTCTAATATTTTCATGGTTACCAGAAACTAATACCTCAGGCACGTCCATATTTTCAAAAGTAACTGGGCGTGTATATTGAGGGAATTCTAATAAATTTTGTGAGAAGCTTTCTTCTTCTATTGATAAAGAATTTCCCAAAACATTAGGCAAAAGACGAACTACACTATCGAAGATTACCATCGCAGCAAGTTCTCCACCTGTCAGTATATAATCACCAATTGAAGCAACTTCGTCAACAAAGTTCAATATTCTGCTATCAATTCCTTCATAGTGACCACATATTATTATTATATGTTCTTTCTTGCTTAAATTAAATGCTTTTTTTTGAGAATATGTTTCAGCAACTGGAGTAGTTAAAATTTTATGTGCTTCTTTATAACCTTCTATTGATCGCAAGCAGTCTAGGACAGGTTGCACTTCAATTATCATTCCTGCCCCACCACCATAAGAGTAATCATCAACTCTTTTATTAGGTTTTTTGGAAAATTCTCTAAAATCATGAACTTTAACTTCAATTATACCTTTATCAATAGCTCTTGAAATAATTGAAGAAGATATTACTCCAGAAAACATTTCTGGAAACAACGTTAAAATATCTATTCTCATAATAACCCCTCAATAGGAGTAATTATTATTTTCTTTTCATCTAAAAAAACATCTTTAATAAACTCTTCAACAAATGGAACTAATGCTTCTTTTTTATCACTTTTTTCTATTACCAAAATTGCACCTTGAGGAACTTCTAATATATCAATAACTTCTCCTATTTTCTCATCATTATCTGTATAGGCAATAAGTCCAATCAAGTCATCATAATAAAAGTTATTTTCATCAAGTTTTTCTAATGTTTCTTTATCCACATATATATATTTTCCAACATACTCTAAAACATTATTAATATTTGTAATATTATTAAATGAAATTAATCCCAACTCTTTATGAATCCTAAAGGTATCGATTTTTATCTCTAGGTAATTGTTACCATCTTTTATATATAAAACATTACCTTTTTTAAATCTTTCAAAAGGAAAAGCAGTCGAAAGAGCAACTTTTACTTCACCTTTTATTCCATGAGTTGCAATTATTTTTCCAACTTCTAAATACTTCATAATTCACCTATTTTTTATCTACTTTCATAGCTCTTAAAGAATTCAAAATTGCTATTAGCGTTACCCCAACATCAGCAAATATTGCTTCATAAATCAAAAATTGATTAATACTTAATATACCAAGTGGAGCAACAATTAAAACAGATAGTTTTATAACTAAAGCTAAAACAATATTTTCAATAACAATTCTTCTAGTTTTTTTAGCAATTCTAATAGCTTCAGGAATCTTATTTAATTCATCAGTCATTAAAACGATATCAGCCACTTCAATTGCGGCATCACTTCCAAGTGCTCCCATAGCAATGCCAACATCAGCTGCACTCAAAACCGGAGTATCATTTACCCCATCACCAATAAAAGCTATTTTTTCATTTGGTTTTAATTTTTTCTTTAATTCTACTAATTTTTCCACTTTATCAAGTGGTGACATTTCACTACAATACATATCGATACCGGTTTTTGTAGCTACCTCACGAGCAATTTCTTCATTGTCACCTGTTAGCATACAAACACTATTTACGCCTAATTCTTTTAATTCTTTAATAGTAGTTTTGGCGTTAGATTTAACTCTATCACGGAAAACAAAATATCCAGCAATTACTCCATCAATAGCAATACAAAGATTAGTTAGTTTTTTTACATCTTTAGTTAAATTAATTCCTAATTGTTCCAAAAATTCTTTTCTTCCAATTATTACTTCTTTATCATTTACCCTAACATGAATACCACGATTATTAGGGCTTTCTAAAGAAATAACGTTTGTTGAATCTATAACACCTTTATATGCTTCAACTATTGATTTCGCAATTGGATGCGTAGATGTTGATTCTGCATGAGCTGCATAATATAATACTTGATCTTTTGGCATATGTGATAAAGTCACAATTCTTTTAAGAACAAACTTTCCTTCAGTAAGTGTTCCAGTCTTATCTAAAACAACTATTTTTAAATCATTTAAGGCTTCTAAGTAATTACTACCTTTGATTAAAATTCCTTCTTTACTAGCTCCACCAATTCCTCCAAAAAATCCTAGTGGTATTGATATTACTAATGCACAAGGGCAAGAAACAACTAAAAAGATTAAAGCTACTCTAATAGACTCTTTATATCCAGCCCAATCAAGACTATATTTAGGATTAACAAATGGTAAAAAGATAGCAATTAATAAAGAACATATTACTACTATCGGAGTATAATAACGAGCAAATTTTGAAATAAAGTTTTCAGATTTAGATTTCAAACTACCTGCATTTTCAACCATATCAAGAATCTTTGATACCATTGAATCTTCATAACCCTTTTCAACTTTTACTTTTAGCACTCCACTTTTACATATACTTCCTGATAATACCTTGTCCCCAACAACTACAAACTTCTCTAAACTTTCACCAGTTAAAGCTGAAACATCAAGTTCAGCTTCTCCACTAATAACTTCACCATCTAGAGGAACCTTTTCACCAGTTTTTATTAAAAGTTCATCACCAACTATTACTTCTTCAGGATTAGCTTCAACTAGTTCACCATTAACAATTACATTGGCTTTTTGAGGTTGAATATCTATAAGAGAAGCAATCGATTTTCTTGAATAATTAACCGCATATTGTTGGCAAAGTTCTCCAAGTTTATAAAATACCATAACCAAAATTGCTTCATCATAATATTTGATTAATAAAGCTACTATTGTGGCTAAAGACATTAAAAACTTTTCATCAAATACTCTTCCTTTAGAAATATTTTTATATGCACCATATAAAACATCTTTGCCTAAGAAAAAGTAACCAGGAACATATGTAACATACACAACAATATCTTTAATAGCTATATTAATATTAAAAATACTAAAGCCATTATTAAAGTCTAATAAATTCATAATAGTTTTGGCAATAAAACCAACTAAAAATATACTAACACCAATAATAAATTCTTTTTTTCTTTTAGTATCAATTTTAAACTCTCTATCTTTTGGTTTACCTTTACTTGGTTCTTTAACAATAATATTACTATCAACGCTTGTAGCTATATCTTGAACTTTTTCGACTAAATTATTGATTACATCTTCATTTGAAGTTTCAATAATAAATTTAGTTGAAGCAAAATCAACAACTATAAACTCATGTTCTAATTCTCTTTTAGCTAAACGCTCTACTTTCATTGCACAATTCGCACAATCAAGATTTTCTAATATCAAAACTTTACGAGTAATAGGTTTAATTTCTCTTTCAGTAAGTTCAATATCTTCATCTATATCTTGAATATAATTTTCTATTCGTTTACTATCTTCATTAATTTTATTCTCATCTAAAAAATTAATGGTTAAAACGTTAGTTTCTCTGTTTAAAACAAAGTTTTCTTTTCCTATTTCTTTAGTTAAATAAACTTCTATTTTATATAGATTACTACCGCTAATATTTTCTATTTTATATTGTTTCTTCATGATTTATGTGAGAAGTATGATTAAAAACTTGTTCTATTATATTCTTTACATGATAATCATTTAAAGAATAATATACTTCTTTTCCTTTTCTTTCACATTTAACAATATTATGTAATTTCAATATCTGTAATTGATGAGAAACTGCAGATTGTGTCATAGCCACTTCTGATGAGATTGTTGAAACAGATTTCTTTTCATCAAAAACGGCAATAACTATCTTTAGCCTTGTGGAATCGGCTAAAGCTTTAAATATATTAACTCCACTTTCAATATTTGCTTTATTCATATTTTCACCTTTCAAACATATGAACTATTATTCATACTATCATATTATACGCTTTTTACTTTTTTCTAACAATGTAATATCTTATTATTTTAATGTAAAAACATATGTTTATTTGTTCATATTATATGATGTTAATATTAAAAGAAGAACAAAAAAAGTTAGCATAAAAATGCTAACTAAAAAGTATCTACTGATATTTCTATTTTCTTACCAAAACGTGATGATGATGCATAAGCAATTGTTCTAATTGAATTGATAACGCGTCCCTTTTTACCGATTACTCGACCGATATCATCAGCGTTAACCATTATTTGAACAGTAATGACATCATCTTCTTCAGAAAATATTTTAACCATTACTTCCTCAGGGTATAAAACAAGTGGTTTTACCAATTCACTCAAAAATTGTTCATAATTGATTTCGTTCATTAATACTACCTACTTATTATTTTTAGTAAACTTTTCAATAATACCCACTTTAGTAAATAAAGATTTAACTGTATCAGTTGGTTGAGCACCATTTTCTAACCATTTAAGTGCTTTTTCTTCATCAATTTTAACTTGATTTTCTTTATCGATTGGATGATATGTTCCGATAATTTCAATAAAACGACCATCACGTGGGCTTGTTGAAGCTGTAGCCACTAAACGATAGTAAGGACGTTTTTTAGTACCATATCTTTGTAATCTTAATTTAACCATAATTGTTTTCCTCCATAATTATTATTTTAATTCTTGTATATTATACTACAAACCTTAACAGATGTCAAGTATTTTTACTTAACACTTCAAAAACATTTTAGAAATAATAAAGTAGGAGTAAAATAACTCCTACTAATAAAAAGAATTATGTTAAATTAATAGGATATTTTTCTACGTCTATTGTTTTATTTAAAGCTAAAACTATATAATTAACTATATATCCATTTCTTCCCTTAAAAGTAAAATTCCAAACACTATCAAAGTCATCAGCTCCATATTTTTCAAATTTCTCTTTTGCTTCATTATTTAAATATCCACACATATAATAATCATTAGTTTCTTTACCAGCTGTAACCCTACTTAGATAACAACCTTTCATTCTTTCATCAAAATTTTCTAATGATAAACTTTCTATTGGATCAACCGTACTATAATATATTGAATTAAGCATTTTTTTATTTAGATACTCAGATTTTTCATATACTTCATATTCTTCAGGTATCTTGTTTTGCGGGTTCTTTTCTTTACAAGAAGTCATCATAAGGAAAAAAATAATTATCGCTAAAAATATAAAAATCTTTTTCATTTCATCACCTCTTTTTCAATTTGCTAATAATAAACATTTAATAAGTCTCAAAGATAATAGCACCAAGTAATAAATAAATTTTCATAAATATCCTCTCCTCTCTTAAAAAAGACTCTACCAACTTAGGATAGAGTCTTTTATTACTACACTTTTTACTCATCTCCTAAACTAGCATTTCTTTTCACCTTATTTTATCATATGATAATATTTTTTGTTAAATAGCAAATTATTTACTAAACAAAAAAGAGCTCAAACTGAACTCTTTTTAATATTCATTTTAAAATAAACCAACAATTTTCCCACTACTTAACACATCTATTTTTTCTGCTGATGGTTCTTTAGGTAGACCAGGCATTGTCATAATATCCCCTGCCAGTGCAACTATAAATCCAGCGCCAGCAGAAACTTTAACATTTCTTATTGTAACTACAAAGTCATCTGGGGCACATATTTTTTTAGCATCATCAGAAAAACTATACTGTGTTTTGGCAATACAAATAGGCAATTCATTGAATCCTAATTTCTCTAAATTAGAAATTTGTTTTTTGGCATCTAAAGTAAAAGCAACACCTTTACCATGATATATTCTTTTTACAATTGCCTCGATTTTTTCTTCAATGCTTTTACAAATATTATAACTATATGAAAATTCTTTATTACTTTCTTCTTCGCAAAGTCTAACTACTTCTCTAGCAAGACTACATCCGCCACTTCCACCTTCAGCCCAAGCGTTTGATAAAACAGCATTAACATTTAATTCTTTACACTTATTAATGATATAGTCTATTTCCTCATCTGTATCAGTTGGGAAACGATTGATTGCAACTACACAAGGAAGCTTATATACATCTTTTATATTAGAAACATGACGAAGTAAATTAGGTATACCCTTTTTTAAAGCCAATATGTTTTCTTTATTTTCACATTTTTCAGTTAACTTATTTTTGTTCATTCCTCCATGCATCTTCAAGGCTCTAATTGTTGCTACAACCACTACTGCATTAGGAACTAGATTTCCTATACGGCACTTTATATCTAAAAATTTTTCTGCCCCCAAATCAGCTCCAAATCCAGCCTCTGTAATTACATATTCACCCATTTTTAAAGCCATTTTTGTCGCAACAACAGAATTGCATCCATGGGCAATATTAGCAAATGGGCCTCCATGAACAAAAGCTGGTGTACCTTCTAGTGTTTGAACTAAATTTGGTTTTAAAGCATCTTTAAGTAAAGCTGTCATTGCTCCACTTGCTTTTAAATCGCCACTAGTTACGGGTTTATTATCATATGTGTATCCGATTATTATTTTGCCTAATCTGTCCTTTAAATCCATTAATGATTTAGATAGGCAAAGAATAGCCATTATTTCTGAAGCAACAGTAATATCAAACCCATCTTCTCTTGGAGTACCGTTAGCTTTTCCTCCCAATCCATCAACTATAAAACGTAGTTGACGGTCATTCATATCCATACATCTTTTCCATGTGATTTTTCTTGGGTCTATATTTAGAGTATTTCCTTGTTGAATATGATTATCTATCATTGCCGCAAGCAAATTATTAGCTGAAGTAATGGCATGAAAATCACCTGTAAAATGAAGATTTATATCTTCCATAGGCACAACTTGAGCATATCCTCCACCTGCTGCTCCACCTTTTATTCCAAACACTGGACCTAAAGAAGGTTCTCTTAGGGCAACAACTGACTCTTTACCGATTTTTCTTAATCCGTCAGCTAAACCTATGGTTGTGGTAGTTTTACCTTCACCTGCTGGAGTTGGAGTTATAGCTGTCACCAAAATCAATTTACCATCGTCCCTTTTTGTTTCACTTAAAAGTGATAAATCAACTTTTGCTTTATAATTGCCATATTGTTCAAGATACTTTTCATCAATATGGGCAACTTTACCAACATCTAAAATATGTTTCATTTTACACTCTTGTGCTATTTCGATATCGTTTTTATACATGTGCGCCTCCTTAAAAATACTTAACTTCTAAAATTATATTATCTTTTTTAGTCTTTCCAACTTCACCAATAATAAAAACTTTCCCGTGTCTCTTACAAGACAAATAGCTATTAGGTGAAACTCTTTTGTCAACCTCTAATTCATTATTGAAATTTAGTTGAACATCTTTATTAATTATCATCTTTTTTGATAATTCTCTAGAAATATTAAATACTGAACTAACTACATTATCTAATCTATAAGAAGAAACAATAACTTTTTTAATTACACTATTAACACTAGGAATTTCATCTTCAGTTTTTTCTACTTTTACTCTATAGCAAGATATATTATTTAAATTATCAACGACATAATCTTCAATATGTTCAAGCACTTCAACAAGATAAACCCCATTAGTATATATATTTCCTATAACCTCTCTTTTTAAACCTATATTTAAAATTGCTCCCATAATATCGCTATGTTTAAGGAAATCGTTAGTTTTTATCTTTAGAAGTCTAATAGGATTAAGTTTATATTTTAGGCTTATATTCCCTAAAATTGCTACTTTTCTTTCTCCACTATTAAAATAATATATATCAATTTGTGGTTTTATGTGTTTAAGCATTTTTTCTATTTCATATTGATAACTTAACGGCAAAAATGGAGTAACATAATAATCCCTATCTTTAGTGGGGCCATTAATTTCTAGTATTTTTTCTTTTATTTTAATTAAATTGTAATCATTGCTCAAATTATTTCCATTCATAAATGCACCATTTCAAATATTATATCACATATTTCAGTTTTTAAAAACTACTAATTTAAAAAACTACCTAAGCAGATACTTAAGCAACTTATTTTCTAAAATAGTTAATCATTGAACTTACAAAATTAATTTGATTTTTTAAAGACTCAAGTTTATCATAAGTGGTAGTTTTGCTTTCCTTTTTAACAACTCTTTCAAATTCTTGAAAATACTTTGGGTCTAAATCAAGGTAATAATACCATTTAGGATGTCTGCGCAAATACTCTAAATAATAACTATTACTATATATTTTATTTAATACTTCATCACTCATTTGTTAATCCCACCAATCATTGTAGGCGCTCGACACAATCGGAGCAATACTACTAGCCTTTCCTCCACCAACAGTTTGAGCAATTTGAATAACTTTTTGAACGGTATTTAATGTTTTATTTAAATCATCGGGATTAATTTTTTTAATATATGATACCACATTTTTCAAACTGTCCATATTAATGGATAAATTGTTCCCGTTTTGGCTTACAACTTTTTGTGAAGTATCATTCTGATATTTTTCCCATTGTGGATCAGTATCACCATACAAAACCCATTCTTCATAAATGTTTTGCCAAGTTCTTTTTCCATTTCTTACTTCTTCTCTAATTTTTGTGTGATTAGAAACAAAAGTTTTAAATTCATCCATTCTTGATTGCATCTTTTTCCCTCCCTACTTTAATTTATTACAAAGAGGGATAATTGGTGCATATTTTAACAATTTTCTTTTAACATACTTACTTCTAAATCAGTTAGTTCTCGATATTCTCCTTCTTTTAGACTTTCATCTAACACAAGGTTTCCCATCGAAATTCTTTTTAGATAAGTCACTTCTTTATTTAGCTTTTGACACATCTTTTTAATTTCATGATATTTGCCTTCACTAATAGAAATATAAGCTTTATCCTTACTAATAATTTCTAATATAGCTTCTTTAGTATGATATGCTTTTCCTTTACCATCATATAGATCTAAACCTAATTTTAATTTTTCTATATCATCTAAAGAAAACTCGCCATCAACTTCAACATAATATTTTTTAAAGCACTCTTTCTTTGGAGAAGTAAGTTTGTGAGCTAAAGGACCATCATTAGTAAGTATTAATAAACCAACAGTATCTATATCTAGTCTACCAACCATAAATAAATTGGCCTTTTCATAACCTTTTATTAAATCTAAGACACATTTTTGTTTTTCATCATAGGTTGCAGATATATATCCTTTAGGCTTATTTAACATAAGGTAATAAAACTCTTTAAATTCAATTTTTTTATCATCTAAAAAAACATCTTCACAGTTAACTTCCCAATCATTTTTTAAAGCTACTCTACTACCTATTTTTACTCTTTTACTTTTTATAATGTCTCTAGCATCTTTTCTAGATATAGCTAAAGCACGACTAATAAATTTATCTATTCTCATAAAAACCTCAAACAATCACACATTTTTAACATATAACATATTATATCAACGGAGAGGATATGTATGTTTAATAATTTTTCAAAAAGGAACAATCAAAATCAAAAAACTGACTTTGGTCAATTTGATGAGAGAATGAATTACAATCAAAACCAATATAATAATCCTAATATGAGCTCTTTATACCCTAATTTTCAATACGAAAGAATCCAATATGAAATAAAGGAAAATCGTAGACGAATTAATAATTTAGCCAAAAGGATTATTAGAATTGAAAACTACTTAAGAATTAGAGATACCTCTGATTATTCAATAAATGAAGATGATGATCCTAACGGTTTTCCATTATAGCTTTCATTGTATGATAAATTGAAACTTTTGATTTTTCAAAAAGCATTTTATCATATTGTTTTTCTAAAGTCTTACTTCTTAAAATATTTTGATATTCACGATATTTTTCAATAAGTAAATCATTAGAAACTTTTTTGGTTTTTGTCTGCTCAATCAAATTAAAAAATTCAATTATTTTAATAATTTCAAAAGCAGAAAACAAATTATAATCAATTTTATAAGTTTTAGAATCTTTATTTGTATTCATAATATCACCCACTATATTTTATCACAAATTATAAATTAATAAAAATATAATT
>UMGV01028937.1_pt1 | contig 16786 bp, 16 predicted proteins | sample 1965361 | NCBI WGS metagenome assembly UMGV01 (sample SAMEA4836081, study PRJEB28245) | human gut metagenome | biome: gut microbiome; material: fecal sample | place: Denmark | collected 2008
AATACATGGGGTGGTAAGGGTGAAGTAGCCTTATATGGTGATTTAGGCCCTACTGGTATTACTAAGAGACATGCGATTGAAGTGTTGATGGAACATCTTGGTGCTGATTTTAAGGATACTATTTCTTTTGGTGATGCAAAGATTGATTTATCAATGTTTGAATGTTGTGCTTATAATGTTGCTATGGGTAATGGTGGTCCTGAAATTAAGGAAGCAGCAGATTATATTACGACTGATGTTAATGATGATGGACTTTATAATGCGTTTAAGCATTTAGGATTAATTTAAACAAATTTGAAGAAAAATTCGAAGAAAGCCGGGGAGAGAGAAATTCGAAAAAAAAATAAAAAGACCTCTCTGCTTTTAAAATCAAAGAGGTTTTTGGCATTTAGCCGTTTAACTTAATACCATTGGGTGAATCTCACCCCTTACTACGTGATAATTCAAATATAGGAAACCCCTAGTTATTTTAAATTATCCCTTTTTATACTATCTAAGTTAGTCTGAAATCATCACGTCAATATAGTTCCGTATACAAAATACATAGGTATCTACATTATATATTAATTTTGTAACTTATAAGGATAGAAAAATTAAAAAATGACTATATTTGCTTCTTTTTGCTTCTATGTGTTTCATCTACACTTTTCCTAATTGTAAGGCTTATTGTATTAACTGTAAAAGTAACTGTTTTGATTTAACTAATTCTTTCCAAGTATCTGTGTACTTTATTTGAACTTTGATAGAATTCTTTTTAGAGTTTTTTACTTTTTTTCTCCTAGAAGTTTCAACAATGGTCTAATAACATATCGATTTCTGACACAAGGAGTTCTAACAGTTCCTTTCAAGTATCTGTTATGAATACATCCTCCCAAACAAATTGGGAAGTATTTACATTCAGCACAGGTATCTCCGACATTCAAATAATCAACGAACTTTTGATCATCACTCCAATCTTTTGTTGATGAAAATTCTTGTACACAGGCGTGTAAGGATCCATCTGGAGCAATTACAACCGAGTGCGGATTTGTTGCAAAACAGCCACTCTTTTTAGGCATGGGAAATAAATCTATTAAGTTTTGAACAAATCCTCGTTCATACATAGCGTTGAAAACATCAAAAAACAGTTCTTCTTTTTGATCATCTCTTATATAGCTCTCAGGCATCACAAATTCCGGAGGAAAAAGAAATGTAGGAAATAAATGGAAATTATCGTAAGCAAAAAACGGTTCAATTTCATCAAGCATTTTTCGGAAGTCTTTTTTATTATTATTATCTAAATGGATTCTTAAATTAACATATACTCCCATTTGTAAAAGATCATGTATGGCATTTAATGTGGTTCTAAAAGCACTATTCCCACTAAAACTTACACTTTTCCTTGTATTGTGTTGTGGTTCTGTACCATCGATTGTAATATGCGCCACTGTTAGATTCCAATTATTAATGGCATGTTTAATAAGTTCTCTGCTAAATAAGGTGGCATTAGTAGTTATAGATGATGTCCATTCTCTATTAGCAAAAGCTCCTTTTTCTGATAACATTGAGATAATTTTATCAATCTTATCTACGCATAATAGGGGTTCTCCTCCATACCAGTCTAAGGTAAACGAATCATCATTTCCCACCTGACTAATTATGTATTTCACTAAATCATTTGTAGTGACATCGGACATAGTTTGCTTGCAATAATCATCTTCATAACAATAAAAACATTTTGCGTTGCAGGATGTTGTGGGAATGATTGTGAAAAAATTAATATTGCTTTTTTCTTCTAACTTTATCGTGCTTGTAAATTCGCGTAATTCGTTGCATCCATCAGGAACTAAAAAACCATTTTTTATGAGTAAAAATTTGTCTTCTTGCGTTAAAAATTTCATGACTGTACCATTCCAACCATAAATAATTGCGCCACTAGCTGTATTATAAACAATATTACCATGTCGATAGCAAATATTATAATGTGAACTGTGATATAAAGATTTTTCATCATATTCTCTATTTTTATTTCCACTTCTTAATAACAGCATATTAAACCTTCTTTCTAGCAAGAACTAAACCATGATTAGATGCTCCCAATAGACTTGGTTCTCTACAAACCATACGATGATATTTCATCCAAACCTCTAACTGTTTATCATCCAATAAATTAATGACGTTTTGAAAGACAATGCTCTGACCGTCTGTTGCCAAATGATCTATAATAGTTAACCCAAAACTATTGAGAACATTTTCAATGTCCTTTGGAGAATAATAATTATTATCTGTCCAAAAACATAGCTTATCCTCACTTGAAATTTTTCTATCAATTAGTATTTTATCAACAAGCTCATTACTTATTCTTGACGTGTCTCCGCGCATTACGCACGGAAATACAGAAAAAGGGCTTATATAAGAAAATGCTATAATGCCAAAGTCTTTTGTGACACGGATGCATTCTCTAATACATGATGCTTGTTCTTTTTCATCAATCAAATGATATAACGGTCCCATACATAATGTAATATCAAAACTATTGCGTTCAAACATAGATAAATTGGTTGCATTTCCCACAATAGATCTAATCTTTATGTTTTCATTAATGGCAATTTCTCTTAGTCGAGAGATATGCTTAGGTACTAAATCTAGTGCTGTAACATGAATACCCATTTTTGCATAATATAAAGAGTATATTCCTACACCGCACCCACAATCTAATACATTTATATTCTTTTCCATATAAGGTTTTAGTGCATCAACTGTTGATAAAAATTCTATTTTGCGTGCATTAGTACTTTGAAGACGATTTTCTTCATCAATTTCATTGTATGAATCAATAATATTTAATCTATTCATCTATTCACCATCCCTAATCTATTTTGCTACCATACACAAAACATCAGTAGATTCAAAATATGGTGTTCCTGTGCAAGAACTATAAAATTCGAATTCTGTAAATCCTGCTTGCTCAAATTCAAATCTTAATGTGTCTGATGTAAATGTTTGAATCCAAGAATTCCATACTTTTATTTCCTTGTTAATTCTAACAGTTTGTATTAATATAAGCCTTAAGTCATCATACCTATAAAATGCATTCAATTCCAAATAAGGTTTATCAGACCAAAAACCGTCACTCTGGATATATTCCCAATCTCTTGATTCCTTTCGATTTTTGTAATGATTTTCCGTAAAAACTTCTACGATAACCATACCTCCAAAAGCTAATGAAGATCTAATTTTTTTAAGAAGTTCTAGTCTTTCATTAGGGGGATAAAACGAATAAATGCCATACAGCATTAAAACCATATTATACAGTTTGTTACAATTTATCTTCCTAAAATCTAAAGTATCGAATTCAATATTATTACCAAAGTAATTTTTTTTTGCAAATGCAATATGATATTTGGAAATGTCAATTCCATAATAGAAAAAACCGGCTTTTTCTAGAGGTCGTGCATATAATCCAGGCCCACACCCAACATCTAGTAAATTTCCCTTCTGTGGATTTATATTAGCGAACCAATTTATAGAATTAACAATTGTGTCTCTCTTCCTGCTTCCAGAATCAATGTTAGGATTCAGATGTTTTTTTAACACATTTGCAGCAATATATTCGTTTTCCCACAGCGTCATTTCACCTTGTTCAAAGGGCATGGGTTTTTTTAACTTTTCAAGATTATAAATCATTAATTTCAAGTGCCGCCCTTTTTATTAATTCTTTTATAGCTCCTTTTACGGATGTGCAAGCATGTTCTTTTCCATACTTGAATTCTCTATATTTGCAACCACCTTGACAGATTGGTAACAAATTACAAGAATTGCATTTTTCATCATCAATAATTGGATTTGCGTAGTATAAGGCAATATCATTTTTAATTCTGCCAGAAAATACATTTCCACTAGAGTATTCCTCATGTCCTAATAGTCTATGACAATTATAAATATTTCCACCGGAATCAATTGTCAAGGATGACTCGCATCCCCCATAGCAGCTTGTAGGTATAGGAGATAGATAGTACTTTCGTAAAATAGCATCATATTTAGAGCCACTTTCAACACGTTTGTCGTAATTTCCAAAGCTACAAAAATCTTTTTCTGCGTCTAACAGTGCTATTAGTGGATGTTTCTGGCTTGACGTAAATTTTTCAGTGATTGCTGGGATTTCGATTGAATCAATCGGAGCTAAATATACGAAAAAATTAGAATCGTTGCCAAATTTATCTTTTAAATAATCTACTGTATTTATCGCTTTTTGGTATTCTAATGGATTGAAATTAATTCGAATACGGATATTGATTTGAGCTTGCAGACATCTGCTGATATTCTCCATTACTATATCAAATGGATTGGTATCTGAATAAACATAATCTTTAATTCGATTGTACTCTTCATTCAAATCATCAATAGTTATTTGTATGATTTTTACATTCCATTGATTAATAGCTTGTTCTACTATGGAATCATTTAATAAATATCCATTAGTAATTATTTTAGAATCAAAACTTACACCTCTAGAACTAAGATATTCTACGATATATGAAATTGTTTTAGGTTCAAGTAAAGGTTCCCCCCCAAACCATTGAATTACGAGATGTTCTGGATCATGGTTCTGAAAAATGTACTCCGCAACTGCTCGCGCTGTATCAAGATTCATTCTTTTTTGTACAGCGCCTTTTTCAAAGCAGTAATAACACCTTGCGTTACATCCTGTTGTAGGACAAATAATATAATAACTAGGGGAATCATCGTTCGAGGCCAATGTTCTCATCCTTAGTGATTCTAAAAACGTTAACTCATTCACATCATCTGAAATTAAAAAACCCATTTCTAATAATGCAGCTGTTTCATCAGAATGATCATCATATTTAGAATATACGAAAATATCTTCGTATATTTTCTTTTCTAGTTCAACCATTGAAGTAGTAAACGTTGAGTATAGAAGGACTGAGTCCTCAGAAAATCCAGGTTGTTCAACTATAAACTGTGATTTTTTCATTTGTTCCTCCCATAGAACAGATTTGTTCTTTATAAATAAAAAAACTGCATCAACAGACTTTTCAGTTGCTGACGCAGTACTACATTTGCCTGTATTACACTTTTTTAAGGAATGCAGATGGCATGATTAGCCGTCACTGCAACGGCATAGGCAACTACTAGCCATTTCGTTTGCTACAAATTTTTCAGATGCAGCTTGCTCAAGTTTCTTAGAAGCAACCTCAGAAGATACATTACGAATAACTTTCATTCCGACTCTCCTCCTTTCTTTTAAGGTAGTGTCAAAAATCTATATCACATAGCATAAATACACTACCCTCAATTTTATCTATATAAACAGTAAAATGATTACTGAGTATATCTTAGTAATCATCTTTTTTTCGTATTTAACTAAAAAAGATGAAACCTCCTGTGTTATACTTTTAGCGCCAACCAAAATATCACGAAAGGATGTTTCATCATGGAAAGTATAACACATTTAATTAATTCTATTGAATCTTTTTCTAAACAAAATTTTAAGTTCTCTCAGTATTTTCAGGCTTTGAATCTCCTTGGCAAGATTCCTGATACTGTTTCCTATCGTCTGAATAATATTGATGTTATTCATCATCTTGAAGAGGCTTCAAAACACATTGATTGGCTTAACAGTTTCTTTGAGGATAAGATCAATCCAATTACCAGGAAGGAACTATCCAAACTTAAATCCAGTAAGAATAAGGATGTTCAGATTCCTTATGCAGACTTCAAGATAGATGAGCCTCCTATATTCAGAGACGAGCTTATCAAGCAGATCTCATTTGAAGATATCATCAGAGAAAGCTACCTGAAACCTGTAAAGCGCAGAAGCGATGACTCCTTCACATTTGATGGCGTCTGTCCTTACTGTGGTGCTCCTAAAGAGTACATCTATGACAACAGCAGAGGAAGAGGCCAGTATAAATGCAAGGCCTGTAAGAACACATTCACCTTAAAGACTACAGTCAAGGAAGATGTTGGAATATACTGTCCCTACTACAAGCATAAGCTCACTTTGCATCATGACCGCAATGGCTATCTCGTCTATGTCTGTCAAAATCATGACTGTTCATACTATAAGCATAACAAGAAGATCCAGGACAGTGATGATAGTGATTCACTTCTCACTTCAAGCAAGCAGTATCGTCTCCATTACCACTATCGTGATTTCAAGTTCAACTTAGAATCTCTCAAGAATGTCAGTAACGACTTGAATATAAGCTATAATCTATCCAGAATACACTTTGATTCTAAGGTTCTAAGGCTTATCCTGACCTATTACGTCAACTATGGCCTTGGCGCCAGAAAGACTGCTCTCATCATGAAACAGGTTCATGGCGTACGTATTTCACATCAGACCGTCATTAACTACACTAATGGCGTATCAGCTCTTGTGAAGGATATGGTTGACCATTATCCCTATAAGATTGGTTCTGTATTATCAGGTGATGAAACATACATCAAGGTAAGAGGAAAGAATCAGTATGTGTTCTTCTGGTCAGACCCTAGTTCGAAGTCATCACATCACATACCATCTATCCTACACGTGATACAGAATGCACCTGCAGATCAATCTATGACTGTCTGAGACACTATAACGGGAAGATTCCAGAGAACCTTACACTCATCACTGATGGCAATCCTATTTACAATGCAGCTCAGGTATTCTTTGATATCAACGGCATCAAGTTCGACCTTCACCAGATAATCGGCGTTAAAAACAAAGATGAGATATTCAAGAAATACAGACCCTTCAAGCAGATTGAAGAGAGACTGAATCGAACATACAAGCAGAACTACTATGGAACTAACGGCTATGACAAGATAGAGGGTGCCAACAGCTATATGATTCTCTTTGTATGCTTCTTTAATTTTCTGAGACAACATTCATCACTGAAGTACAAGACACCTGTAACTGGCTTGTTTGATAATAATATGCTTATGCCAGATCAGTGGCTCAAGCTCATTGAGATATCACATAAGTACCATCCAGCTGACAATTAATCATTTCTCCAAGCAGTGCTCAGGAGACGATACCCTCATTGCGCCTTTTTTAGGTGTTTTTTTATTACCTTTATAATCATTCGGTTTAGAAAAATTCAAAATATTCAATTTTAATACTACATGAATGATATCGCATCGTTCATCGAGCCCTGAAATCTGTCATTCATCAAGTTTTTCATAAACTTTTGACTCTACCAACTTCTAAATTCTAAATAGTTTCCATACATTCGACTGAATCTTCAACAATATTTAGCTCTGACCCAATCATAGAACAACAATATGATATAATTTCTTTTTCTGGCAAAACAACAATTGGAAAATATAGTAACTTCTTTGATTCAGGCATTACACCCAGTATATTTTTAATATAGGTAATATCACCTTCAGATAAGGTTGAAACACTGTGGAAATGTGTATGAAATAACCCATAAAATTCAATATCCTTCTCTGCCCATTCAAGAAGGATAGAATTCAACATTTCAACATTTGGCGTATAATGACAATGCCTAAATTCATCTTGCTTGCCCTCATCAAATACTACAGATGTAATCGTGTTATTATTACCTTCTAGCATACCTCCTGATTCAGGCATATGTTCAGGAACATTGTTGATTATTTTCTCATATATTGACTTAAGAATTCTCATAACAATATACTCCCTTTCAAATATCGTTTATTTTGGGTTATCTAGATATTGTGGATAATTACAACGAGCATCATTCATTACATCTAGAATATATTCGCTACCTCCTGGAATTCCATTATCAACCAAATGATTAAGAAGTGTTAGTGCATCAGCACTTTCCTTAGGAGCATTATCAACATGTAAATAGGCACAAGATAACCAAAAAACCACATCATCTAATGTATATCCATTATGATCACCTATCATAATCATATTAGCCAATTCTATTTGTGATTTTGCATGTCCTTGTTTAGCCGCCATTTCAAAATATTGCAATGCTTTTCTTTCTCTTCCAAATAATCCTATTTTTCCTGTGTTATAAAGAAATCCTAACATATACTGTCCAAAGGCAGATCCATTGTCAGCACCTATTTTCAAATATTTAACTCCTGTTTTTTTATCCTTGGGGATACCATAACCAAATAATAAATGTATCGCAGTTCTGACATGAGCTTCTATATGACCGTGATCTGCTGCCATCTTATAATACTTATATGCAAGTGTATCACTCTTCTCAACATTCATTCCTGCATTATAACAACCAGCAACCTTTATCATAGCATTCACATCACCACTCTCAGCTTGCGCAATTAATGCTTTAAAATCTTGATCCATAACTAACTCCTTTCTCGCTTCTATTATCTATATCAGTACATATTAAACTTTTACTTCCATATCGATTGTGAAGCGTTTTCTTTTTTCTTGTTAATATATTATTAACATCTTTTCCACATTATTTTTGTTTATATGCAATAAAAGATTTTTAAAATTCATTTAACGTTCTATACACGCTCTATAACGAAAAGCCGTTGTGAGTGTAATGCTCACAACGACTTTTTTTATGTCTTCATCTGTATCTGTAGAAAACTTAAAAGGTATCTTCTTATCTATCTTATAGGTCGTACTGTATTCATGTAATTCATTATTTTCGTCATATGTCTTAATCTGAATGTTGATATATTCTTCTTTAAACTTATATGAGTTAATATGCAGACATAGACTATAATGATCACCATCTATACGTGATTTAGAAGTAGTACATGTAATCCCATAGGGTGCATCTATTTCTACAGCGATAGATGTCTCAAAGCGATGATATGCAAAATAAAGAGTAATAACTGCAACAATAGATAGACCTATTATAAACTTCTTCTTTCTCATATCATCGCATCCCCTCTTATTAATATTCTAACATAGATATATGAATTATTAGAATTTTTTATGAAGGTATTGAAACTATTACAAGCAAAATTATTCTGCTCAATTGTTAATACTTTTTATTTGAATCATTATAGATTAAATTCTTTTTAGAAATAAAATTTGTTATTTCTTGTTTTGTTTCAACGGCTTTTACCAATGCATCATAATATTCTTGCTGAGAACATTTATAATTTTTATAGCAAGGAACATATCCAAATATTTCTCTATATTTAATATTTATCAATCTACATTTTTTTCCAAACTCTATAGAATTCATATTACATCTCCTTAAGTATTTCATTAAATTTTTCCCATGTATTAGGAAAATATTTCTTCATAAATTCACAAGACTCATTATTTCCTTGGGCTAGCATACTAAAATTATTTGCAAATATTTCTGCTTCACAATTACCAGATATATTCCAATAATCATTATCATGTCCATAGTAAGCAATTCCTTCTTTTGAATAACTTTCCATAAGTTTTGGATCATTTTTAAATAGTGCTGACATATTATCCGATATTGCCATGTCAAAAGCTACATCTGATTTCACAAGGTTATCAATTAAATCATTTAAATTACTTAGTCCATCTTTTGTGTTAGAATCATATTTTTTCAAATCATTCTTTATAGAAGTTACAAATTGTTCTGAATTAGAAATATCATTAAATTGATTATCTACAAAATGTCCGTATTCATGACTGAAAATTTCAGCATATTCAGAATCGTCAATATTTTCCTCCATTTTTATTTTCTTATCTAAAAGATCATAATAACTGTCATCATCGATCACTTTTTCTACAGATAATTTATCTTTTAACATATTAGCAATATTTTTGACTTCATTAGGTGATTTTTTAAATAAATCATAAACCGTTTCTTTCCTATCGTCTGGCACCGCATCAAATGCACCATCTATGTTGATATCTAAATCACGTTGATCAGCAAGCATTTCTTTACAGTTGTTCTCATAATTATTATTGATTATATTTTGTTCTTCATATCGACCTAAATGTGCATTTATCATCCTCTTAATGCTAGGCGTTTGTATATTATTTTTAGGTTCTAGATTCATTTTATCAGATTTATCTACTAAATCTAAATCATTACCAAACTTACTTAATTCTATTTCTTTTAGTTTATCTAAATTAGATAATCGGTCTTCAAATAAATCACTAGTCTCCTCAGAAAATTCTTCTTGTATTGTTACATCTCCTTGAGTTTCAGGAACTGACACATCCATATAATTTTCAAAACGTTCACTCTTTCTTGTTCCCATTAAATCCCTCCAATGCCTTATAGCAAAAAAGTCCATCACATTCAATCTGTGATAGACTTAAAAATTACTTAACAGATTTAAATAGCTGCTAAAAATAAATTCAATATTCGAATTTTAATACGAAATTATACTAATGTTTTATCTAAAGAACGCTCCTGTAGCGATATAGTATGCAAGTTTGATAATTGCAACGATACAATTCCATAAAAAGCGAACAAACCATCCACCAAACTTTGCTGCTAATTCACCAATATAACTTACCAAAGATTCAAGTGCACCCATTTCTCCAGTTACATAAGTTTTGTTAATCTGCCAATATGGTCTAAAACTAAAATAAACAAGAATCGCATCAATAAGTAATAATGGTACCCCAATCATCGGAATTAAGAAGAATAGAATAAGACCATAAATTGTTAATGATTTTATGCTCTCTACATTCCAAGAATTCCATTTTTTCTGTCCATAAAACTTTGCATCCTCTAGCTGATTTTGAGTATGTTCATCACTATAAATTTCAGCTGCTTTAGTACGTAACTTCAGACATTTTTGGTAGTCATATTTACTTGCAATAAATGTAGAATTGTCCTTTTCATCGTAAAAATAACAATTATTTGAATATGAAATAATATTATATGCAGTATTACGCTTAAAGTCATTATCAGCAGGATGTGCCTCAATATAAGTATCAATTTCCTGGAACGCCAAATCTTCGTCACCCTTATTAAGGTGTAAATTGATTTGTTCTGAATGACCAATAGAAGAATTTGGAGTTAATTCCAATAATTTATTAATTCTCTTTTGAGCATCTTCATAATCCTTAGTTCCTGTAATAGCCATTCTTGCTCCTAACCAATGAAGATTGATGGCGTCGTTAAAAATATTAATTCCATCATCAATAGTTTTAACAGCCTTACCGTAATTCTGCATATCAAAATAGCATCTAGCTAATACATTATATGCATCTGGATCGTTTACCTTACCTTCAATAGCTTCTTCAGCACACTGAGTAGCCAATTTAATGTCACCCTTACGATAGTACTGCTTAGCTTCTTCAATAAGACTCTTCATCTTTTCTTCTGCGTAATCTTTTATTTTTCCTTCTTTATAGGCTTTATCTAAAGATGTATCATACTCTTTTCTTTTAGTTGCTTTAACTAAATATCTAAAGCCCTCACCAACTTTTTCAAGAATGCTGTCTATAAGTATTAATTGCTCTTTATCATTACATGCACTTTGTCTCTTTGTCCAAAGTCTCTGAATTTCTTTTAATTTGCTTTTGATAGTCGGTTCATCCCAAGAACGGTCAAGAGCTAATTCTTTATAAAGATCATATGTAATAACCATAACTTTTCTCCCTATTCACCACTAATATTTAATCTACTAATACTATCTATGTTTCTTTTTACCTCTTCTTCAGATAGGTTTGAAACACGATCAATATGCATTTCACCTAAATCACATTGTAAATCCTGGTCATATACCCTTACATGAATTATTGAATTCTCATCACATGCAATAGTAACCTCAATACCAACTATTTGTTCACGAGGAGTAATTTCAATAACAGCTGTACCAATTATTGTAACATATCGCAAATCTTCTTCTTCACCTTGAGTGACTTGAATTTTTAATGTCTCCTGATACGGAACAGTTGTTTGGTAATAATTTGTTTTTTCAGCCGGAACCTGAACATTCTTTGGTAAAATTACAGAATTTGATTGTTCATTGTATTCATTAGTAATAACAATCCCAATACCATGTGAAGTTACATCTGTAAATGAATATTTCTTGGCTGGTTCAGGTATATCTATTACTTGAACATCTTCTTTTGTACTTCCTGTTGTTTCTGATTTAGCTTTTTGCGTTTTTAACACATCTAACACATGGTATGCTGCACCAATTGCAACAGCCTCATCAGGATGAACTTCAGAAGAAGGTATAATTCCAGTTTCTTCCTCAATAAAGTCACGAACAACTGGCATTCTTGTTGATCCACCAACGAGCAAGATTTTATCTAAATCTTCATATTCAATTCCTGCTTCATCGCAGGCATTCTCCATACTGCTGACTGTTTTATAAAGTAATGGTTCTACAAGATCAAGAAAATCTTCTTTAGTAAGCGTATATTTGAATGGCTGTCCACCAACATTTAAAGTGATTTTTGTTTTATCTTTTGATGATAATGATTTTTTTGCACTCTCAGCTTTTAATTGTAAATCTTGACGTGCTGTCATATCCTTAGAAATATCAATTCCATTTTCTAGTGCTTCTTCCATTACAGCTTCAATAATCTTAGAATCAAAATCATATCCACCTAATTTTCTATCACCAGATGTACCTAATACAGTTATAGAATCACTATTAAAACGTATAATAGTAACATCGAATGTTCCACCACCTAAGTCATAAACCATAACTGTTTGCTCTTTATCTGTTCCTTTAGAAATTCCAAAAGAAAGTGCTGCGGCAGTTGGTTCATTGATAATAGCAAGCACATTTAAACCAGCAATTTTCCCTGCATCCATAGTAGCTTTACGTTGTGCCTCATTAAAATATGCAGGTACTGTTACAACTGCACCATCTACAGTATCTCCGAGATAACTTTCAGCATCTTTTTTCATTTTTGACAAAATAATAGCCGAGATAGCCTCAGGTGAATATTTTTCTCCTGATTCAGTAGTGAAAAAATAATCTCGTTCTCCCATATGACGTTTGACAAACTGTTCAAAATTTTGAGGATCAAATAGACTTTGTGATTTAGCCTCTTTACCTACTACAGTACTATCCTCATCAAATAATACAGCCGAAGGAGTGATGTTATCTCCTTCACTATTTGGAATAATTTCAGGTTGTCCATTATCATTTATGTAAGCCATGCATGAAAAAGTTGTACCTAAATCAATCCCTATGTACTTTCCCATAATAATCTCCCTTCTTTATTTAAATAATTTATTGAAAAAGCCGTTTTTATTCTTTTTTCGTTTTGCTTTAGACACAACGACATTAAAAACACGACTAATTCGATTAGTTGAATTTGTAATTACAATTGTGGTTTCGCCACACTTCTTTGCATATAATACATTTTTTACAACATTCACAATATCAGAATTATTTGATCTAATTGTAATGTCTCCGTCCATACAATCATCCGGAACACATTTATATGTTAATTCTACTTCTTGTAATGCTTCTATCTTTATATTTCCATTTTCATCAACAGGAGCACCAAATTCCAAGTCTTGTAGATGATGTTTAACTGTACAAATACACTGTGCTGACACATTCTCTGCTGTACAAATAATTCTGCATGATCCCGGACCAACTGCCTCAACATTTCCTTTGTTATCTACTCTTAGTACTTTCTCATCTGTACTTTTCCATAAAATAGCATCGACATTGTCAGCATCAACAGGATAATAATCTAATATAAGATTTTCAGTATCAGAAACACCCATCAATAAAGTATCATCAGACAAAACCAAACTTGTTATTCTATTACGCTTATATACATGTATATTTTTCGTAAAAAAGGGCTGTTTAGTACCCAATTTATACACTTCTAAGACACAATCACCCTCTGATAAACCATAAACTGATAATCCATCACAAGAAGCAATCTTTTCATTTCTCACTTTAAATATAAGCTTTGGAATTATTCCAACATTAGGACTTTGAGTGATTTCTATGCGTATACTTTTACCAGTTTCTACACTTTTTTCAGTTTTTATATTGATAATTGGCTCTATTGCTGAAATCACTTTAAGTTCTTTAGCTAATTTATTACCACCCTTAATACTTTCTAAGCATCTTCTAAATGCCACAGTTAACGGCATTTGTATAAAACATTGAAAAATCATGTCAAACACTTTATCTTTTGTTACTTCAAAACACCAATTATTATTAGCAATAGATAGAATTCTATTTTCATTTCCAATAACCAAAACAAATGCTGGTTTGTGAACTGATATTCTTTCCAAATATCTTGCTCCTTGCTCCAAACTATCAATTACAATAAAAAGTATCGAATTATCTGTTTCTTCGTATTCACATTTTTCACCTATCGTACTCACTCTAACGGCACAAAACAGATTATTAATATCAATCTTTAAAATATCATCTAATAGATCTTGATGAATTGATGAAACCAGAAATGTTGCATCAACTACCGTTCTATGGTAAGACGTTATTCCAGCTTTCTTAATCAACTGATTCAGTTTCCCCATTCTCTTTGGAAGAGAATCAACAATTGGAAATTGTGTATTTCTGAACCCTACGCACTTATCATGATTATTCGATATAAAACGAACAATCTCTGCATCTTGATCAGTTCCAATAAATGAAAGAATAAAATCATCGTGCACCTCGGCATACAGAGCATCTATAATTTCCGGTGCCCATTGCCAAATATATTCATCCGAGTACTGAACTAGTCTACTAAAAGCTGGAATTTGAACGCCATCTATTACAACCTTAAGCTGAGGCTTATATGGATTATATTCAATTTCAACTTCACGTGGCATATAAATACCTCCCACATACTATATTTTTTATCTGTCAAAATCATCGTCTTTATCTTTGGTATTCTTCTCAGTGTTATTTTCCTTATATTTAACACGAGCTCCTCCATCTCCATGCTGTTTGTCATCACCTTCATTACCCTCGCTTGAAGACTCTTTTTTCTCTTCATTTCCTTCTTTAGGTTTAGAAACATCATAACGAAGATTATTAACAAACTTATCGCGCTTTTCCTTAGCAGTCTCTACTGGCTTATCACTTTTATCGCCTTCTTTATTTTCTTTACCATCATCCTTTTTAAACAAACGATTTTTTATTCCCGTTAAAAATCCTTGTTTTTGTTCACCTTGATTTTCATTGGCCTCTTTTTTATTTCCTTTTTCACCAGATGATTCTTTAGAATCTAATGCATCTAATTTTTTATTAAAGTCATCATTACAAGCTTCTTTTGATTCCTTTATTTTACCAGTAGATTTTTCTGCATTATCGGTCTTTTCATTTGCTTCATTTCCTTCTCTTTTTGAATCGCTAGTTTCATTAAATTTTCCAATTGACATTTTGATATCTCCCTATAATTCTATTGAAAACATTCTATATAACATTCTACAAACCATTGCTAATTTGTTATTTCTGTTATATTTTATCTGTCCCCCAACTCCTGCAATATAAATCAAGAACAAAATTAATTCTGTTTTAATTTTTTCTGAATCTATAGTCACATAAAGAGAAAGAGCATTAAATATCTTTTCAAACCATACCTCCATACCTTCCTCATATTCAGTTACAAGGTCTCTAAATTCTTTTGTATTCTCATCATATTCCAAGAACTCAGTGTATGTAGGAATTCCAGTAGTAGGAATAATTTCAAATAAATGATCGCATTCGACTAAATCCATTAATAGTTGTCCAAAATACTTACGGCTACAGTTCTTCTGTGAAAATATTTTTTCATTATATGATAATACAATTTCATCCATTTCACGTTTCTTATCCGCAGTCAATTCTGATTTTTTAATAATTGATCTTATTTTCATAGGCGAAAAACGATTGCTATGATATTGATTAATAAGTTCAACAACTATATTCCCTTTAACACTTCTAAGTAGAGTTGTATCAGTATATTCAACCTCAGCATTATAACGATCATCCCATCTGTCTATTTTCATAAGAACTGGTGAGAGCCACCCTTTTTGGAATACTGCTGCAACACCCACATTTAAACGAGATAACTCGCTTGTCTGTTCCTCATTTAGAGAGAGCGCACTTCCAAGTTCTTCACAAGCGTCCTTTGCTGGTGTATTCATAATGATTTTAGTAGCTGTGTTTTCTATCGCTGATGTATCGACCGCCATCGGAGATTGGTCAATAATAATAAAACCTTCTCCATATGTTCTCATTTCTTTAATAGAATTACTGATCATTTCTACTGATTTACCAACCATATTTGCTCCCTCTTGATTCTGATCTTTAGAAGTTCTTTTTAAGAGGTTGTGTGCTTCTTCCAAAACTGTTACATGTTTAAGTTGAGAATTAAGAGATAGACTCTTATTTTCTTTTCGTTGTGATTTTCTATACTCATTAAGTTTCATAATAAGTACACCCATAATTAAGGCAATTGCTTCATCTGAGCCTAATTCGCTCAAATCAATAACAACGTTTGAATCAAATAACAAAGAATCATCAATACCTACACTATTTTTAAAAATCACACCATTAATACCTACTGTCATGGACTGTACACGCGTTAATAATGCACCTTTGTAATCACCCTTAGAATCAGCAGAATAGTCTGATGTATTTATAATTTGAGGTAATAATTCTAATACATCTGCAAAAACAGGATATTTATGATCACAAATTCCAGGAATCCAAATCGATTTTTGTACATCCCATCCACATTTAACATACGCATTCACCACAGCTTCTTTTAAGATTGCTGGCATCGCTGCATAAAGTGGCCAAGATGCATTAAATATCTGTAATAGTTGTTCTATATGCGATAATAAGTGAATACTTTCTGGAAATTGAAACGGATTAATTTTTAGCATTCTGTAAGCATTAGGATCTGTTGTAAATATTTTTTGAATACCCATAATCTACAGGTAACGATTTA
>UMGV01068274.1_pt1 | contig 16722 bp, 12 predicted proteins | sample 1965361 | NCBI WGS metagenome assembly UMGV01 (sample SAMEA4836081, study PRJEB28245) | human gut metagenome | biome: gut microbiome; material: fecal sample | place: Denmark | collected 2008
TTTACTATCCTAATTATGCATTTCTAATTATAATTCACATTCTTTGTAGCTAGGTTGAATAAAAAATCAAAAAAGATAAATATCGTAAGAGAAGATATTATATTAAACAAAAGATGTGAATAAGCTACGGTTAATTCCTTCGATGCTTTTAGTAAGGTCTCGACTTTTAAAATTAGAATTTCAAAGTATTTTATAAAAATAATAAAAACTAAACTTCCTAAAATGTTTAAAAAAATATTAATTTTAATAGCAACTTTAGCTTCTTTTTTTAAGTTTAAAGCATATGAATAGCTAGAAATGGTTGTACCGATATTAGCGCCTAACATAAAGAAAATAGAGTTAGTAAGGGTAATAATATTACTTTCATAAAGACTTTGAGTAATAGCTATTGTAGCTGATGATGATTGCAAAATGGTAGCTAGTAGTGTTGATATGGTTAAAGAAAAAATGGGAGATTTATTTAAAGAAAAAATACTATTTAGTAAGCTAGCCTCTGATATACCATTTAATCCAGATTCTAAAAAGTTTAGACCTAAAAAGATTAATCCTAAACTAATAATAATATTCCCTAAAGTTTTTAAAATATTCTTTTTTAAAGCAGTAAGTAAGTATCCTATAATTATGAAAACTAATGAGTAGTCTCCTATATTAAAAGTGAATATAAAAGGCGTTATACATGTTCCAACATTTGATCCAAGAATTATTAAAACAGTAGATTTAAGGTTGAGCAAATCGCTACTTAAAAGAACAATAGCAATAGCAGTAAGACCTGATGAAGACTGCATAATAGCTGTTGCAACAATTCCAAATAAAAAAGCCTTGAAATTAGAATTAACAAAACTTGTAAGAATGTTTTTGAAACGAGTGTTAGTAATTGTAAAAAGAAGATATTTTAAAGTGTTTAAACCAAAAAGAAATAAAGTTATTCCTCCGGTAATCATTATAATAAAACTAGTCATATCTAAATATATGAGTCGATTTACAAAAATAGTATTTTTTGATATAATATGTTTATGTTAGTTGAGGAGTAATTTTATGTTTTTACCAATAAGTAAAAAAGATTTAATAGATAGAGGTATAGATCAAGTTGACTTTGTGTATGTATCTGGTGATGCATACGTTGATCATCCTTCTTTTGGGGTAGCGATTATTTCAAGAGTATTAGAAGCAAACGGATATAAAGTAGCAATTTTACCTCAACCTCGTTGGGATGTAGATGATGACTTTTTGCAATTTGGCGAACCTCGTTTAGGCTTTTTAGTTACAAGTGGTAATCTTGATTCGATGGTTAATAACTACAGCGTAAGCAAGAAAAAAAGAACAGTAGATCAATATTCTGAAGGTGGAAAAGTAGGAATGAGGCCTGATTATGCTGTTAGTGTATATTGCCATATTTTAAAAAGATTATTTCCTGAAAAACCTATAGTAATAGGAGGAATAGAAGCATCACTGAGAAGACTTGCACACTATGACTATTTAAAGAATAAATTAAAGCCTTCTATATTGATAGAATCCAATGCTGATATAATTTCTTATGGAATGGGTGAAAAAACGATTGTGGAGATAGCAGACGCCTTAAATAGCGGTTTAGAAGCTAAAGATTTAATTTATTTAAGAGGAACAGTATGGAAAACTAGAGATAAAAGCTTGCTTCCACAGGATAGTATAATTTTACCTACATATCATGAAATAAAACAAGATAAAGTTGCATATGCTAAAAGCTTTAAAATTCAATATGATAATACCGATCCATATAGTGGCAAACCCTTAGTTGAAGAATATGATGGAACATATGTTGTTCAAAATGAAGCTAATTTTCCTTTTGAAAGAGAATATCTTGATTGGGTATATGGTCTAGATTATGAAAGAACATATCATCCTATATATAAAGAAGGTGTACCAGCAATCAAAGAGGTAAAATATAGTATAGCTATTAATAGAGGCTGTATGGGAAGTTGTTCATTTTGCGCTCTTACTTTTCACCAAGGAAGGATAATTCAGTCACGTAGTAAAGAATCAGTAGTAGATGAAGCAAAGAAAATAATTTCTGATAAAGACTTTAAAGGATATATTCATGATGTTGGGGGACCAACTGCTAATTTTTATGATATAGCTTGTGAAAAACAAAAGAAATTTGGAGCTTGTGTTAATCGCAAATGTTTGTTTCCTAAGAAGTGTCCTAATTTAAAAGTTTCTCATGAAAACTATTTAAACATTTTAAGGACTTTAAGATCTTTAAAAGGAATAAAAAAAGTGTTTATTAGAAGTGGAATTAGATATGATTATTTGATGTATGATAAAAATGAAGAATTCTTTAATGAACTTGTTAAATATCATATTTCTGGTCAATTGAAAGTGGCTCCAGAACATGTTAGTGAAAAAGTTTTAAAATATATGCAAAAACCAAGTTTTGCTTTATATGAGGAATTTGTTCAAAAGTATTTACAAATTAATAAGAAAAACAATATGAATCAGTTTATAGTTCCATATCTAATGAGTAGTCATCCTGGAAGCGAGCTTAGTGATGCAATTCTTTTAGCTCAATATCTAAAAAAACATCATTTAAGTGTTGAACAAGTACAAGATTTTTATCCAACTCCAGGAACCCTTTCAACATGTATGTATTATACTGGTCTTGATCCAAGAACTCTTGAAAAAGTGTATGTGGCCACAAATCCTCATGAAAAAGCTATGCAAAGAGCTTTGATCCAGTATAACAGAAAAGAAAATTATGATTTAATTAAAGAAGCTCTAACAAAAGCTAATCGTCTGGATTTAATTGGTGATGGGGAAGAGTGTTTAATAAAAAAGAAAAAAGGAAATAACAATTTTAATTATAATTACAAAAAGTCTATTAAAAAAAGATAAAATGTGTTATAATAGAAAAATAGGAGATGAAATCTATGGCATATAAAGCATTATATCGTACATACAGACCACAAAGATTTGAAGATGTTGTTGGGCAAGACGTAATTGTTAAGACATTACAAAATGCCCTTAATACAGGGAAAATAACACATGCTTATTTGTTTAGTGGACCAAGAGGAACAGGAAAAACAACTATAGCACGTCTTTTGGCAAAATCTATTAACTGCTCTTGCGGAATGAGTAGTCATCCTTGTAACGAATGCACATCTTGCAAAGAAATAATGGAAGGAATTAGTCCTGATGTTATTGAAATAGATGCTGCTAGTAATAATGGAGTAGATGAGATTCGTGAAATAAAGGAAAAAGTAAAATTTTTACCTGGAGAATCAAAATATAAAATCTATATAATAGATGAAGTACATATGCTTACTACTAGTGCTTTTAATGCTTTGCTTAAGACATTAGAAGAGCCTCCTAAACATGTCATATTTTTTCTGCCTACACCCGAGCCACAAAAAGTTTTACCAACTATTTTGTCACGTTGCCAAAGATATGATTTTAAGAGTTTGACTGTTAATGAAATTTCTAAATATCTTGTTAAAGTCGCTCAAAACGAAAAGATTAGAATCACTGATGAAGCAGTAAATGCTTTAGCAGAAAATGCTGAAGGCGGTATGAGAGATGCTTTGAGTTTATTAGATCAAGCTATTTCATTAAGTGATGATGAAGTTACTATTGATGATGTAAATAGTGTTACAGGTAACTTAAGTTATAATAAAATTATTGAGCTTGCTAATTATTTTGAAAAAAAGAATATTTCTTCAGCTTTAAAAGTTGTTAATGAACTTTTAGATATGGGAAAAGAAGTCAATAAAATTGTAGTTAGTATGTTACAATTTTACCGTGATATTTTACTTTTTAAAAATGTTGATATCAATGAATATAAAAAGTATATATTCCAAAAAGATGAATTTAAGCAATTAGCAAATGTAATTGATGAGAAAAAGATATATTATTATGTTGATATTTTAAGCGAAACTCAAAACAAGTTACGCTTTGTAACTTCACCACATATATTTTTAGAAGTTGCGATTATCAAAATGATGAATGTAAGTTCTAATGAATTAGATTTAATTGAAAAAGTTAAGGAATTACAAACAAAAATCGATAATTTAGAAGTTCCTACATCTTTAGTAAGTGGAGATATTAGTGTTAGTAGTGAAGTAAGTAGCAAAGTTAATTTGTTAGAAGATAAAGTTAATAGAATTGTTAGTGAACTTGGTAAACTTGAACTACAAAAACTTGTTCAAAGAGTAAATGTTGTTGAAGAATTAACAAATGATGAAACTAATAATAATAGCTATAAAGAGTTAGAAAAAGATTTTGATAAGATTAAAGAAGATGTTTATCTTATTAAGGCTAATTTTAGTGCCTTACAAAATCAAAAGCCTGTTGAAGTTAGTTCTGTAGATAATTCATATATTGATAAAAAACTATTAGAAATAGAGAAAAATATCAAAAAGGTTGAAGAAAACAGTGATATTAACTATGATAAGATAAATGATATAATTACTGATAGAATTAAAGATGCTCGTCACGAAGTAAGGCTAGATTATGATAAGATAGTAAAACTTGTAGATGAGAGAACTTCACAAATTGATGCAGCAAATAAAACAGTAGATAATACTAATAAAAATAGTGATAATTCAGATATCTTATTACGTTTAGAAAATATTGAAGAAAAAGTTTATAAAATTATGTCTGGTGCTCTAGCTATGCAACCTACTCCAACAAGAAGAAATCGCAATACAGTAAGTGAAAATCAAATTGTATTGTTTGGAGATGATATGGTAACAGTAGGCAACATTGAAAAGCATGCTGTAAAAGAAAGATTTGACTTTGAAGAGTTAACTAAAGAAGAAGTTAAAAAGGAAAATAGAGTAAAAGAAGAAAACTTGTTTACAGTAATGAAAGAGGAAGAAAAACCTGAAGAAACTGAAACAATAGTTTTTGAAAAGACAATATTACCTAAAGAAAGTAAAAAAGAAAAAGAAACACCAAAAGAAGAAAATGTTTTTGGTGAGAGCAAGTATGATATGACTACTCCAGCTGAAAATATTTTGAATAGAAGTGTTGAAGGATTGTCAACTCCTGGTGATAAAGAAGAAAGTAAAGTTGATGTTTTTGGTTATAGCAAGTATGACATGGCTACTCCAGCTGAAAAATCACTTAATAAGAGTTTGGAAAAACTTACTGATGAATATAATAAACCAAAGTCTCAACTTGTTATTAGAAAGAATGGAGAAGACAAGATAGTATCAAATACTCAAGAATTATTTAGTGGTGAAAAAGAAGAATTAAAACGCGAATTAAACAATTATCATTCTCCTGAAATTATCGCTAAAGAAGAACCAAAAGTAGTAGAGAATTCTGAATTAGATGAATTTGAAAGCTATGATGTTAGAGTAATAGAGAGAATACTAAATGATTCTCGTAAAGAAGAAGCCAAAAATGATAAGAATAGAATAATGGGACTTTGGAAAGTTTTAGCTGAAAAGACGCCTGAAGATAGACGAGGAATCGCTGAAGTTTTACAAGAAGGAACTGTAGTCGCGGTAGGAAATCGTGAATTTATAATAATCTATCGTAATGCTAGTATGTGCAGTCAAGTCATGAAGAGAAAATTCAAGCGTGAATCTTTGAAATTATTGTTTGACTTCTTAGGAAACACATATAACTATATGGCTCTTCCAGAAAATATTTGGCTACAAAAACGTGCTGAATATGTTAACCAATACAACATAGGTGCTAAAAATATCCGTTTAGAGCCACTTAATGATATGGTGATAAAAGCTTTAATGAGTGATAATGAATTAACACCTGAAGAAGAAATGTTAGAAAAAGCCCAAAAGTTATTTGGCGATGATATTATAGAATTTAAGGAGTAAAAAGATGAATCAACAAGTTTTAATGAAAAAAATAAAAAAAATACAAGAAGAAATGTTAGCAACTCAACAAGAAATTGAAAATACAGTTTTTTATGCTTCAGCTGGTGGAGTTGTAGACGTTGAAGTGTATGGCACAAAAGAAATCAAAGCTGTTAAAGTTGAAGACAGTTTTGAAATTGAATCTAAGGAAGATATCGAAATGCTAAGCGAAATGATAGTTGCCGCTTGCAATCAAGCATATCGTGAAATTGAAAAAACAACTAAAGAAAAAATGGATAAATATAACAGTATGTTAGGTGGGTTCGGAGGCCTATTCTAAAAGTGAAATATTATAAATCTTTACAAGATTTAATAGAAAACTTTCAAATGTATCCAGGAATTGGTCCGAAAACAGCTGAAAGATTAGCTTTCTTTACGATTCAAAAATGTTCTAAGGAAGCGGTTGAAAGTTTTAGTAAAAGTTTAATTGAAGCAATTGAAAAAACTAAAAATTGTAAAATATGTGGTTGCTTTACTGACCAAGATGTGTGTGAAGTTTGTCAGGATGAAAAAAGAGATAATACTATATTAGTTGTGTCTGATACTAAAGATATAATAATGTTTGAAAAGACGGCTCAATATTATGGTAAATATCATTCACTTAATGGGTTAATATCTCCACTTAATGGAGTTGGTCCAGATGATATTAATTTAGCTAGTTTATTTGAACGAGTAAAAAGTGAAAACATTGATGAAGTGATTGTTGCAACAAGCGCTAATATTGATGGTGAAATGACAGCTTTATATATTAAAAACATTTTGGAAAAAGAGGGAGTTAAGGTAAGTAGAATTGGCTATGGTCTTCCTGCTGGTGGAGATATTGAATATGCTGATGAAGTTACTTTGATAAAAGCTTTAGAGGGAAGAAAAACGATGTAAAAAGCTAATGCTTAAAGAAATGGTGATTTTATGGAAAAAGGATATTCGAGTGTTTATGGAATAGAAAAAGCTAGTATGTTAAAGCGTATATCAGCATACATTTTGGATGCCATTTTAACAGTTATTTTAGCTTCTGGGTTTGTTTTTGCAATATCTGCGATCATTAATTATGATTCTTATTATGATAAGATGAATCAATATTATGACGAGTTTGAAGAAGAAAATGGCTTTTCGTTTAATATGTTTTCAAAAAATGAAGATGAATTAAATGATAAAGAAAAGCAAATTAAAGAAATAAGTTCTAAAGCTTTGGAAGACTTAACTGAAGAAGAAAAGCAAATTAAAGAAGAGTATGAAAAAGCAATAGATGATTTTGTTAATGATAAAGATATGCTTTACATCTATAATATGTTAATTAACTTAACACTTTTAATGGTAACTATTTCAGTTTTACTTGCCATTTTAATTATTGAATTTGTTTTACCGCTTGTTTTCAAAAATGGACAAACAATAGGAAAGAAATGTTTTGGACTTTGTTTAGTGAAAAACAATTGTGTTAGAATAAATGCTCCAATCTTATTTATTAGAACTATTCTTGGAAAGTTCACTGTTGAAACAATGATACCAATCTATATTATTATTATGATAATTTTTGGTGGTGCTGGAATAACTGGTACAATAGTTTTAGTTTTGATTTTGTTTATTCAATTAATTCTAGTAATATCTACTAAAAATAATTGCTTGATACATGATCTTATGGCTGGCACTGTGGTTGTTGATAAGAATGGACAAATGATTTTTGATACTGAAAACGACTTGATAGAATTTAAGAAAAACTTTCATAAAGAAGAATCTTTAAGAAAAGAATACAAATAAAATAATGAAGTTTATGTTTTTTAATCATAAACTTTTTTTAATTAATATGAAAAAAATAGTTTGTTAATTGGTAGATATATGTATGTTTATTTTTTGAAATACTATTTTTTGTCTGCGGTTTATTGCGAAATTAGGAAAAAATCACTTAAATATTAACAAAAAAAAGTTTCGAAAATTTAAAAAAATACAAACGCTTTTACAACTTTTGTTTAAAGATGTTGAAAAAAAATATAGAATCTGTTATAATAAGTACGTATAGTTTGTCAATTTAAAATCATAGATTTTTTAGGCAAAAAAAGTAATAATAGAGAGGACAAATAAGTATTATGGAAGTTACTTTACAGAATTTGACTAAGATTTTCCCTAGTAAAAACAAAAAGGATCCAACTGAAGTTGTAGCAGTTAATGATTTTACTTTCACAATTCCTGATGGTAAACTAATAGGTTTATTAGGACCTTCTGGATGTGGCAAGAGTACTACACTTTACATGTTAAGTGGATTACAAAAGCCTACTAGTGGAAGAATTTTCTTCGGAAAAGATGATGTTACTGAGTTAACACCTGAAAACAGAGGCGTAGGTTTGGTTTTCCAAAATTATGCTTTGTATCCACATATGACTGTTAAGCAAAACATTTTATTCCCTTTACAAAATTTAAAAGGTGAAGACAAATTGGAAAAAGAAGAAATGCTTAAGAGAGCATATGAAACAGCAAAATTGGTTCAAATCGATGAACTAATGGAAAGAAAACCAAGCGAACTATCTGGTGGTCAACAACAACGTGTAGCTATTGCTAGAGCGCTAGTAAAAATGCCTAGAGTTCTTTTACTTGATGAACCACTATCTAATCTTGATGCTCGTTTAAGATTACAAACTCGTGAAGAAATTAAGAGAATCCAAAGAGAAACAAAGATAACTACTATTTTCGTTACTCATGACCAAGAAGAAGCTATGAGTATTTCAGATTTAATAGTTGTTATGAAATTGGGTGTAATTCAACAAATAGATAAACCTCAAGCTGTTTATGATAACCCTGTTAATTTATTTGTTGCAAAGTTCTTAGGAACACCTCCTATTAATGTTTTCAATGGTAAAGTTTTAAATAATGAATTATATATTGGCGAAGAAAAAGTTTTGAAAGTTGAAAATGTTGCTGATCAAGAAGTAATCGTAGGAATTAGACCAGAAGGATTCATTCTTGATAAAAATGGTCCACTTTCTTGCAATTTATCAAATGTTGAAGTTATGGGCCGTGATGTTTCAATCGTTTCAACAAACCCTAATTCACAAAATCCAATTATTCGTTCTATAATTGATGCTGACAACGAAATCGATCATGAAAGTGAAAAAGTAAGATTTTCATTAAAACCTAATAAAGTATTTATTTTCAGTAAGGAAACTGAAAAGAGATTATTTTAATGAGGTAGAATAGATGGTTGAAAGTAAAAGCTCTTGGAAGGCTTGGTTATACTTATCACCTGCTTTAGTTTTACTATTAATTTTTACAGTTTGGCCAATTATTAATACAGTTAGAATGGCATTTTTAGAAAATTATAGTGGATTAGAAGCAATTGGTGGTAGAAGTTTCTCAATAGGTATTGCCAACTTCACTAAAGTAATTAGTTATAAGAAATTTTTAGATTGTTTAAAGACAACAGTATTGTTATGTGTTATAACTGTTCCTGTTTCTTCTATTTTAGCTTTGTTAATTGCAGTTTGTTTAAACTCAATTAAACCATTAAGTAGAATGTTGCAAACTATCTTCTTTTTACCGTATGTTACAAACTCAATAGCAATTGGTATGGTATTTGCAGCGATGTTTAATATAATCGGTAATAATATCGGCAGTGAAAATGAGATTATAACAACAGCTGGTATCATAAACAATATAATTGAATTTTTTGGCGGACATGCTGTTAACTGGATAAATGCTGGTTCAACATATGCAGCTAATATGACTGTTATGATAATATATATTGTTTGGAATGCATTACCATTCAAGATTTTGATTTTATTGGGTGGACTTCAAAGTATTAATAAACAATATTATGAAGCTGCAAAAGTTGATGGCACATCAAGAAAGAGAATTTTTGCTAGAATTACTGTTCCACTACTTTCTCCAATGATTGCTTATGTAGTAATTACAGGATTTATTGGTGGATTTAAAGAATACTCTAGTATCGTAGGTGTATTTGGAAAGACAATGGGACCAGCTGGTGCAGATAAGAGATTAAATACAATGGTTGGTTATATTTACGATTCGCTTTCACTTAACAGACAAGGACTTGCTAGTGCTGCAGCTTTGATTTTGTTTGCAATAATATTATTAGTAACACTTGTTAACTTATATGTTAGCAAAAAGAAAGTACATTATTAAGAGGTGCGATTATGAAGATTGATGAAAATATTACAATGCACCAACAAGATATGCAAAAAGTTTCTGTTCGTCAAAAAGTTGTTAAGATTTTAGTACAAGTTGCTTTGTATGCATTTTTAATACTTATGGCGATAATTGTGTTATTCCCATTTTATTGGATGATAAATTCTTCTTTGAAGACTTTGGATGAATATCGTTTATCTGTGCCAACATTTTGGCCACATGTAGTAATGTGGGAGAACTATGTTAATGCTTTTAATACAGCAAATTTAGGAAGATTATTCTTTAATACAATGTATGTAGGTATTGTGTCTACAATATTATCATTAGTAATCACAGTGCTTTCAGCATTTGCATTTGCAAGATTAGAATTTAAAGGTAAAAACATTTTATTTGCTGGTTTGCTTGCCACAATGATGATTCCAGGAGAACTGTTCACAATCACAAATTATGGAACAGTTTCTGCTTGGGGTTGGCTTGATTCATACAGAGTATTGATTGTTCCGTTTTTAGTTAGTGTATTTTATATATATCTACTAAGACAAAATTTCTTACAAATACCTAATGAATTGTATCTTGCTGCTAAAGTAGATGGTACTAGTGATTTAAAATATTTGTGGAAAGTTATGATTCCTTTAGCTCTTCCAACATTAATTTCAATAACAATTTTGAAGATGATGGGTGCTTGGAACTCTTATGTATGGCCTAATTTGGTAACTAGAAAAGAAAAGTATAGATTAATAACAAATGGTTTGAGAAATGCGTTTACAGAAACAACTGGTGATGTAAACTATCCTCAACAAATGGCTGCTGTAGCCTTAGTATCAATACCGCTATTCTTAGTATTTATCTTCTTGAGAAAATACATTATGAAAGGTGTTAGCCGTAGCGGAATTAAAGGTTAGGAATCAAGTTATAAATAATTAAATTCTTAATTATTTACTTAATTCAAATATAAAAATAAAATAAAAAACATTACAGAAAGGGTAAAAAATCAAAATGAAAAAAAGATGTTTTGTTTTAATGTTGTTATTCTTAATGACATTAGTATTTGCTGGTTGTGGCAAGAAAAAAGCTATGCCAAACTTTGAAGTTCCAGAAGGTGGATATGATGGAAGTGCTGTAACTATTACTTTCTATCACACAATGGGAACTAATTTAAGAACTGTATTAACTAGTTATATTGAAGAATTCAATAAAATTTATCCTAACATTACAGTTGTTGAAGAACAAGTTGGTAGTTATGATGATGTAAGAACTACTATTAGTACAGAAATTACTGAAGGAAATCAACCAAATATTGCTTACTGTTATCCTGACCACGTTGCATTATATAATTTAGCTGGTGCTGTTGCAACTTTAGATAATCTAATTAACAGTACTGAAAAAGATGGCGATGGAATTTTAGGTTTAACTCAAGAACAAAAAGATGATTTCATCGAAGGATACTATGCTGAAGGACAACAATTCGGTGATGGTTTAATGTATACATTACCATTCTCAAAATCAACAGAAGTATTATATTATAATAAGACTTTCTTTGAAGCTAATGGATTAACTGTTCCTAAAACTTGGGATGAAATGGAAGCATTATGCAAGAAAATTAAATCAATCGATCCTAATTCAATTCCTCTAGGATACGATTCAAGTGCAAACTGGTTCATCACTATGTGCGAACAACTAGGTTCTCCTTATACATCTGCAGAAGGTGATCATTATCTATTCAATAATAAAACTAACAGAGATTTCGTTAAGAAATATAGAGAATGGTACAAGAACGGTTATGTAACTACTCAAGACATTTATGGTTCATATACTAGTGGTTTATTCGTTTCTACTGATACTGTTAAGAGTTATATGTCAATTGGTTCAAGTGCTGGTGCAACTCACCAAAGACCAACTAAGGTTGATGGCGCTTATCCATTTGAAGTAGGCATTGCTACAATTCCTCAAGTTAACCCTGAAAAACCAAAAGTTATCTCTCAAGGACCAAGTGTATGTATTTTCAAGAAAGAAAATCCACAAGAAGTTGTTGCTTCATGGTTATTAGTTAAATATTTAACAACTAGTACTGAATTCCAAGCTGAATTCTCAATTGCTTCTGGTTATGTTCCAGTATTAAAATCAGTTATGGAAAATGAAGTATTTGCTAGTCATTTAGCAAAAGGTGATGGTGGCGACTATATCGCAGCATTAAGTACTAAGATTTGTATGGAACAAGAAAGTGCATATTACACTTCTCCAGCATTCAATGGATCATCTACTGCTCGTGATCAAGTTAACGCATTATTAAATAAAGCATTCACTACTGATGGCGATGATATTGATAAAGTAATCGAAAAGATTTTCAAAGACGCAATCGAAGAATGCGAATATAACGGCTAATAAAAAACAATTTAATGAGTAATTAAAAATATGAAAAAAATATTCAAAAAAATATCTGTATTCTTTTTCATACTTTTGATTAGTTTATGTTTAGTATCATGTAAAGAAGATACACCTACACCAGAACCTAGTGATGTAGATTATGTTGAAACTTTAAAATTAGATATGGGTAGTGAAACTTTAAAACAAGAAGTAACTGTAAAAAACTATATTGATGGTGATACTACACACTTTTATGTACCTAATTCTGTTGATTCAAGTGGTGTTTTAAAAGCTAGATATTTAGCAATAAACACTCCTGAATCAACAGGTAAAATTGAAGAATGGGGCAAAAAAGCTTCTAAATTCACAAAAGAGAAACTTTCGAATGCTACTTCTATAATGATAGAATCAGACGACAATAAATGGAATTTAGATTCTACTGGTGGAAGATACCTTGTTTGGATATGGTATAAAACTAGCGAAAGTAGCGATTACAGAAACTTAAATGTTGAAATATTACAAAATGGATTAGCAATAGCTTCAAATTCGGCGAATAACCGCTATGGTGAAGTTTGCGTTAATGCTATAAATAAAGCGAAAAAAGAAAAATTAAATATTTATTCTGGAGAAAAAGATCCTGATTTCTTCTATGGTGGTCCAATTGAAATTACTTTGAAGGAATTAAGAACAAATATTCAAGAATATGATAATGTTAAGGTTTCTTTTGAGGGAGTTATCACTAGAAATTACAACAATAGTATTTATGTAGAAGATTACGATGAAGAAACAGGTTTATATTTTGGTATGACTGTTTATTTAGGTTATAATTTGAGTGGTGAAGGATTAAGCATTGTAAATGTTGGAAATCGTTCTAGGATTGTTGGAACAGTACAATACTATGAAACTGGAAAAAGTTATCAAGTATCTGGCTTACAATATCGAATTATGAGACCAAATGATCCAGATAATATAAAACTTATATCTGAAGGTCATGAAGCATCATATACAGAAATAGATCCTAATGATTTTATAAACAGTAAAATTAAGATAGAAGTTAAAGAAGATGAAGTGAAGGAATTTGCATATTCAGATTTAATTATGAACACTTCTGTTAGTATGAAAAATTTGACTGTTAAAAGCGTATATACTACTACTAATGAAGACAGTTCTTCTAAAGGCGCTATGACACTAACTTGTGAAGTAAATGGCATAACTATTTCTATTAGAACTGTGCCTTTATATGATGAAAATAACAAATTAATAACTGCTGATTATTACAAAGGCAAAGTTATCGATGTTAAAGGAATTGTTGATACTTTTGATGGCAAATGTCAAATTAAAGTTTTTAGTCAAAAAGATATTTTAATTCATTAAAAAATAGGAAAGGTAAAATTTTAAAATGAAAAGAATTAAATTTTTAAGCTTAATGCTTGTTGCATTAATGCTACTTTTAGTTGTTGGATGTGGCAACAAAACACCTGAGGGCTTAGTAAAAGCAAAAGATTATGTAAATGGTCTATACAAAGATAACGCTGCTTCAACTCCTGACAACTATGAATTAGTTTCAAAAGTTGTAAGTGATGGCGTTACTTATGAAGTTGAATGGTCTGTTAAAATTACTGAAGGTAAAGAAGACGATGTTAAATTAAGCAAAAATGAAGCTGGAAAAACAGTAGTTACTGTTAATAAATATACAGAAACTTTAGTTAAATATACTTTAACTTTCACTGTTAAAGATGCAAAAGGTAATAAGATTGAACATTCTTATGAAAAAAATATTCCTGCATTTAAGATGAATACATGGCAAGAATATGCAACTAGTGAAAAAGAAACATTATTAAATGTTGAAGGTGTTGTAACAGCTATTATGTCTAAGACTAATGGTAATTCATACAACTGTTTATATTTCCAAGATAGTGATGGTGGATACTATGCATATGGTATGACAAACGATCCAGTTACTGATGGAATTAAAGTTGGTATGACTGTAATGGTTACTGGTAAAAAAGATGTTTATAGTGGAACACTTGAATTAAAAGAAGCTACTGCAGTTATTATAGATAGCACAATTAAATTAGCTGAACCTGTAGATTACACTCAAAAATTCGTTAGCGCAAAAGACTTAAAAGATACTGATTTAACTGAAAAACAAGGTTTATTAGTAACTATTAAGGGCGTTGAATTAGGCGAAATGAATGAATCAAATGGTTACTTATATTTCAAATTAGAAGGAAAAGAATCTTACGTTAGAATTTCTAGTTCTGTTTGCCCACTTGTAAAAGATGATCAAGCTGCTTTAAAAGCTAAACAAGTTAAAGGTCAAAAAGCAAACGTTACTGGTGTTATCTGCGTTTATGATGGCGCATTCTACTTAACTCCAACAAGCGTTGATTCAATTGAACATGTAAAAGAACAATTAACTGATGCTCAAAAAGTTGAAAGAGCAACTGCAAAAGTTAATGAATTAGCTGATCAAGTTTATGCAAAAGATTTAGATTTATTCACATCTATCGCTGGTATCGAAGGATTAACAGTTGCATGGACAAGTGGAAATACTGAATTAATTACTAATGATGGTAAATTATTAAAATACCCATTAGAAGAAACTGCTGTTGAATTAACTGCTGAAATTACTGCTGGTAATGAAAAAGCTACAGTTAAAATCAATGTAAAAGTTGCTGCATTATCAAGAATTAGTGTTGCTGAAGCTTTACTTCTTTGCGATGCTCCTGAAAAACCAATGATTTTTGTTGAAGGTAAATTAATCGCATTAGACGTTGATGGATACGGATTTGTTGCTGATGAAACAGGCGTTATCTATGTTAGAACTAAATTTGAAGGCTTCAAAGTTGGCGATACAGTTAAAGTTATTGGTACTGCTACAGTTTATGCAAATAAACAATATACAAGACAAGTTGGCGATGCAACAATCACTGCTACTGATACAGTAGTTAAAGATTTACAACCAGTTGTTATTTCATATGAAGATTTAGCTGCATGTGAAGATAACGCTCAAGTTATAGCTAATCGTTTCTCTGGCAAACTAGTTACTATTACTGGTTATGTAAGCATTAGAGGTAACTATAAGAACGCATTTATCGCAAGTGCTAACGATGGTGAATCATATGCACTTGGTTGTTGGTATAAAGGAACTGATCAAGAGGGAATTAAAGCTTTAGAAGGCAAATTAGTTTCATTCACTGCTCCAGTTTACAACTATTCATTCAGCGATAATACTTGGTTATTAGGAAGCTATACTAAATTAGTTGAAGGCGAAACTAAAGTTGAAGCAACTGAAGGCGCAATTAGCATTAGTGAAGTTTTAGCAGCTGAAACAGGTGCAGAAGTTTTATTTGATGCTCAAATTAAATTCTTAAACCCTGGTACTGGTGCAATCGTTACTGATGGTACTGATAGTATTTTCTTATATACAAAGGCTGATTTAAGCGGACTTGCAGTTGGCGATTATGTAGTTGTTTTTGGTAAGAGAGCTGCATACAATGGTGCTCCTCAAATCGGTAGTCCAGTTATCACACTTAAAGGAACTGGAAAATATGAATATCAAGCAGAAAGCAAGACATTAGCTGAAATTAACGCTTTAGATTCAACTGATATCAAAAACTTTGGTAGAGTATTCAAAGTTGAAGGTACAATCGTTGCTAGCGATAAATATGTAAATATTTCATCTGATGGTGTAGTTTATAGTTTATATTTATCAAGTGCTGATAAAGAATTATTAGCTAATTATAAAGACAAAACTGTTGAAATTTGTGTATTGACTTATAACTATAATTCAAAGACAAAATTATATAATTTCTTTGCAATTACTTCAACTATTGTTGAAAAATAAAGAAATATAAGGGACTATGGCTTCATAGCCCCTTTTTTTGTTGCACATTAGCTTAAAAACCAAAAATAAGCCCAAAATTTCGCCTGTACTCTTTTTTCTTGAAAAAAAGCAGTAACTATGTTAAAATGGAAATGGTGATAGTATGATAGCAAATTTAAATGAAACAAAAAAAATATTAGCGAAATATGATTTGCAAGCCAAGAAAAAGTTTGGTCAGAATTTTTTAATAGATAGTAATATAATTAATAAAATAATTGAAGAAAGTAAAATTGATAAAAACTGTGGAGTTATAGAAATTGGTCCGGGGATTGGTTCTTTAACAGAAAAACTTTCTGAAAGTGCAAAAAAAGTTTTATGTTATGAAATTGATGAAGATATGATAGAAATATTAAAAGATAATATTAAAACTAATAATGTTAAAATAATTAAACAAGATTTTTTGAAAGCAGATTTAAGTAAAGAATTAGATTATTTTTCTGATTGCGAAAATATTAAAGTTGTTAGTAATTTACCATACTA
>UMGV01055774.1_pt1 | contig 16688 bp, 11 predicted proteins | sample 1965361 | NCBI WGS metagenome assembly UMGV01 (sample SAMEA4836081, study PRJEB28245) | human gut metagenome | biome: gut microbiome; material: fecal sample | place: Denmark | collected 2008
CTGCATTACCTTTTTATTTTCTGCCTTTTGGCCTGCATTCGCTGAGTAGTTACAGTTTGACCTTTTATTGTTATCAAAGGTTAAATATGGAATTCCCTTGTAACTTTTATCCATTTCCCTCGTCGTTATAGTGTAAATGCAAAAATAATGATGGACTATAAGTATATCAATCAGCTTTTGGAGCGCTATTGGCGCTGCGAGACTTCCTTGGAAGAGGAAGACATCTTGCGGGCGTTCTTTAGTCAGGCCGACATCCCCGCCGACTTGAAGCGCTACCAGCCGCTATTCGCCTACCAGCGCGAAGAGCCGAAGGTTGATGTGCTTGGTGATGACTTCGACGAGAAGATTCTCGCCATGACAGAGGAGCCCAAGGTGGTCAAGGCACGCATCGTTTCGATGCCGCAGCGCTTGCGTCCGCTCTTCAAGGCCGTTGCCATTGTCGCCATCGTCCTGACCCTTGGCAATGCCATTCAGGTGCCCTTCGCTCAGAAAAATCAAGACCCGATCAGCAGCTACGACGGCTATTCCAAGCCGGAGATAGAAAAAGGCACGTCGGTAGCCATGAGCGACAGTGCCGCTGTCGACTCCGTTCCACGAGCGATGACAAGCACGCAGAGCTCCACGGGGCAGGTGATGATCAAATAAGATTATTTCTATGCTTTCTCTATAAAATCATGTTTAGTAAAACAACATTAAGAAGCTGTGAAGTTTCTATTCTCTCAAATTTTTCATAACATACTAACGTAGAAAGGGACCGACACTCAATCGTGAGTTCGGTCCCTTTATTTTTTGCCCGTTTGAAATCGTCGGCTTTTAGTGGCTATTCTGCTTGATTCTTGATGATGGCAGCGTAATACTAAAAATCAGGAAGCGGTGCGGTCCTTGGTGACCACATCGCTCTGTTCCACATTATCAAGTCTCCAGCCCCGGCACACCAGTGCCAGAAGCTGTGACGAATCATTTCCGTATCACCTTCTTGCCGTCGCTGATGACGATGCCCTTATAGTTTTTGTCCACACGTTGTCCGGCGAGGTTATAGTCTGCACCAGTGTTTGTTTTCTTAGCTTGCACTGTACTGCTGATGCCGGTAGTGCCTGGCGTGAAAGTGAAAGCATAGAAATTCATGGAGCCGGTAGGGTAGGTGACTTCCACTGTGCCTTGGTTCACTGCTACTGAGATGATGGGATACACCTTGCTTTCGTTACCATCGTCGAGTGTAATCGATGTAGCGTCAGATTCCTGCACCACTTTGTTGTACAGTTCCTTTCCGTCCTGGGTGAGCACCAGATTGCGGTCGGTAGCGCTGTTAGAGCCTGTGCGGGCACATACCTGCAGGGTGCCGCTTGCCGGTACGGCGATGGACATGTTGTTGGCAGTGCCGCTCTTACCGCCTGATTTCAAGCAATATTCGTAACGTGTGTTGCTTTCTGCCGTGCCAAAGCGGGCTTTGTTTCCATCAACGGACACCTTCCCTTTCGTATCTGTCACGGTGAGTGAGAAACCGTCGAGCGTGCTGGTGATGGTCTGACCGTCTAATGAGCCACGTGCCTTCTCTTCAGAGAACGAGATCGTGGTCTGTGCGTTGATGGTCAAAGCGCAAAGAGCCAATGCTGCGAGCGTAAAAAGTTTCTTCATAAGCGTAATCTCTTTTAGGTTTATTATTGAATAAGGATTGATTATTTCGTAGTGCAAATATAGCGTAAAATCTGTCTCCTTACAACTCTTAAGTGCATGAAAACAAGGTGCTTGAACGAAATTACGACAATTTAGAACGTAGTTACGAAAACCATCACAATAATAGCTTTTCATTCGTTTCTGCCTTCAATGGATTTTTCTTAATTTTGCCAAGGAGAACGTAAACAGAAACAATAATCAAAACAAAGCCTTATGATGAAACGATTTACTACTGCTCTCGCCATGATCGTCCTGCCCTTAGCGGTGTGGGCAGACAGTGGACAGACTGTCTCTGTCGGTGGCACTACTGTGAACAAAACCGTGAAGGAGATTACCTTCAGCGGTACGGACGTGAAACTGTCCTTTACCGACGGCACCACGCAGACGGCGGATATGTCCACCGTGAACATTGCCTTTGGCACTGCAACCGGCATCAAAACCGTGAATAAAGACAAGCAGCAGCCTGCTGACGGTCGCATCTATTCACTCTCAGGACAGTATATGGGCAAGGACAAAACCAAGCTTCCTAAGGGCGTCTATATCGTAAATGGTAAAAAGGAAATAAAGAAATAGGAGGTTCAGATGATGAAGAAAAACATTCTCAAAACGCTATTGACACTGTTTGTCCTCTTGCTCTTCCCTGGTTGGGCATGGGCAGATGCTTCCTGGAACTTTACTTCCACGCCGTCGACAGACGTGAGTGCCTTAAAGGCTGACGTGGCGGGTTGGACCTATGAGACAAAGAACAACCGCTATGCCAACAAGCTGGCTGTTGCTGACGCGCAGCTTGCTGCCAACGGACAGACGTTGACGATGACGGCAGGACTCTATTTCACGAGCACCACAGCAGGGAATATTCGTGTCGACGTGAACAAGCGGTTAGGGCTGAACGGCTCGGACATTGTGGTGAGGATACCGAATCTCACGGCCGGTGCTACCGTGAAGGTGAACTTCGGTTCGTCGTCAAAAGGCAAAGAACGCTCGTTGAAGCTCACCAATCTCAGCGAGACGGCTTTCTCGAGCAGCTCCAACACTGGGGCAGACTGCTCGGCCACGGTGACCGCTGACGGTGACGTGACGCTCACCACCACCGGCGGCGTCTATCTCTTCTCCATCTTGGTGACGGAGGAGGGCGGCTCTTCTACTGGTACGAAAGCCGATGTGTCTGATCATGCCGTGGCTTTTGACAGTCAGGCTAACCAGGCACTGATCACCAACAGTAACGGCAGCCTGAAATATTACAATACCGCTGACATCACTAAGATTGCCATTGACAAGGACACGCTCTATGTTTGCGGTACCGATTGGCAGGATGTCTATTACACGCCAAAGAACGTGAGTTTTGCCAAGGCCTCGGGCAGCAGTACCGGAGGAAAGGTAAGCAATGAGGACGGAAAGGTGGAGATCACGGAGGCTAAAGGCTGGTTGGAGTCGGCTTACGTGAAGTTTAAGAAGCTTGGCGACTGCACGCTCTATCACGTATATATAAGAGGTGGCGACTTCGCATCCTACACGCGCATCGACTCCATGCTCGTGCGCAGCTATGGCGACACCTATCGTGCTGACATGGTAGGACTCAAAGCCGGCAACTACGACATGATGGTCGTGCCGGTGAGCAAAGGCAAGGAACTGGCGGAAAACGCCAATGAGGCTACGGCCATGACGGTGCTCAACTACGACCGCTCGGGCTTTGCTCATCTCGACAATACGGGCGTTGGCGCCTACAACGACGACGGATCGCTGAAGTCCGACGCGCGCGTCATCTATGTCACGGCGCAGACGGCCAAGACCGTGACTTGTGAGGTGAAGACAGGCTCCAAGGCTACTAACGTGACTACTTTCACGGGCTTGCAGGCCATTCTCGACGCTTATCAAAAAGGATACGAGAAGCGGCCTCTCGACGTCCGCTTCATCGGACTGGTGGAGAAAGCTGATCTCGACGCCGTCTCCTCGTCGTCTGAGGGCTTGCAAATCAAGGGCAAGGCGGCCTACAGCAATCTCTATATCACTTTGGAAGGCATTGGCGACGACGCAACATTGCGCGGCTTCGGCTTGCTGCTACGCAATGCTGCCAATGTGGAGCTGCGCAACTTTGCCATCATGCGCTGTATGGATGACTGCGTGTCGATAGACACCGACAATAAATTCATCTGGGTGCATCACCTCGACTTCTTCTACGGACAGAAGGGAAGCGATGCCGATCAGGTGAAAGGCGACGGCACCACTGACATAAAAGGTGACTCGCAATATATTACCGTGGCTTACAACCACTATTTCGACAGCGGAAAGTCGTCGCTCTGCGGCATGACGGGTGAGTCCGGACCGAATTATATCGACTACCATCACAACTGGTTTGACCACAGCGACTCGCGCCATCCGCGTGTGCGCACGATGAGTGTGCACGTATGGAACAACTATTACGACGGTTGCGCGAAGTATGGTGTGGGTGCCACGAGCGGTTCGAGTGTCTTTGTGGAGAGCAACTATTTTCGTGCCACAAAGGATCCGATGCTCATCTCTCAGCAGGGTACGGATGCCAAGGGCGGCGGCACCTTCTCGGGTGAGACGGGTGGAATGATCAAGAGCTACGGCAATGTCTATGCCGACAAAGGCTTGAGTTCCAACTTCACACCGATCACGCAGCACGAGAGCACAACGAGTTTCGACTGCTACGAGGTGGCTGCGCGCGACGAGCAGGTCCCCGGCAGTGTGAAAGCACTTGTGGGCGGTACGGCTTACAACAACTTCGATACCAACAGCACACTGATGTACACTTACAAGCCCGCCGCCGCCACTCAGGTGCCTGCTGTGGTCACGGGATGGACGGGAGCCGGTCGTTTGGACAAAGGCGACTTCAAGTGGACATTCTCTTCTTCTGATGACAGTTCGTATACCATCAACGCAGCCCTTTCCACAGCAATAGACAGCTATCAAAGCAAGATGGTGGGCATCTCGGCAGAGTGACATTCGCTCGGTCGATATCGGTTACGCGAGGGTGGGGCGGCCATGGTGGGTCGCCACCTACCGCGTCGTTACATCTGCGTTGCCACCGTTTTTATCGTATCCCTTCCTTGTTGTGAAAACTGACAAAAAACGGGCTCTGAGAATCGATTCTTTTGAGTGAAGACCTCCTTTGCTCTGATTTTTGCGGAAATCAGCTATTTCCTGTATGTATCTGATAATAAGTCTGTTATGAATATTCTGGTTTTCCACAAGGACAAAACAAGTTGTTTCTTCCAAAATTCTCTAGAAAATTTTCGGTCAAAACACTGAGATGACCTGGTCATCTCAGTTGTTTTGTCTGGTCATCTCAGTTGTTTTATCATGTCAAACAACTGAGATGACCGGTTCAAACAACCTTTTTCTGTTCAAAATCAAGCTAAAACCAATGGGAGAAGTCTGAATTTTGTCGATTTTAGGTCGCCGAGTTGATTTTTCATTCTCTAGATTGTGAGTGAAAGTTGAAGGTGTTTTGTAAAGAAATAGCAGAAGGATTTAAGTTGGGTTGAAAGGTGTCTGTCGTTGCCGTTTTCTTTTAGCGCACCATCTTCGATGGTATCAAGAGGGTGTGTCAAAATACAAATCCACAACCTAACAACCTTCAATCTGTAAGCTGAGAGCCCTCTAAAAGCAAAGAATAAGCCATTTCTTGACTCGAAATGAGTTTTGAAATGGCTTTTTCTTATTGGAAAGTTTCAATCTGTAAGATTTTCAAAATGGCATTTGCATTTTGACACACCCTCTTTATTCCGCGTAGCGGAGCGTTAGCTTAAATTCTAATGCTTGTATGGCAAACCAATGTTGCGGGTATTGCCATTCCCTCCCCTTGGGGAGGGCTAGGGTAGGGCTTGGGCTCGGGCTAGGGAAGGGCTTGGGCTCTCTTATTTGGCTCTCTTTAGTCTGATGCTGAGCTGGAACAGAGCGGGCAGGAAGATGCAGAGCGAGAAGAGCAGGCTGAGCATCATCGTGGTATGGTTGCCGTGGAAAAGGTCGATGAGCTTGCCGTCGTTCATCTGCGGCATCATGTGGAACATGACAAAGGCTACCGTGTTGTTGACCCAGTGGAAAGCAACACCCGGAACGATGGAGTCGGTGCGATAGTACATCCAGCCTAAGAGCAAGCCAATGAGCGCGGCGTGGACAAACTGTGGGACATTCATGTGTACGGCACCGAAGATAAGCGCCGAGATGACGATGGGCACCCAGTGCCATTTGCGGTCGAAGAGTTTCAGCAGGGTACGGAGAATGGCACCACGGAAGACGAGTTCCTCCACCAACGGGGCCAGAATGCCAATGGCGACATAGCCGAGCGGCTCGCCCATGATGCTCTCGAAGAGCTTCTCAGCACTCTCGGGCAGTGTGATCTCCATGCGCTCCACGAGCCATTGCGACGGCAGGATGGTGCCAAGAGCAAGGATCACCACCCATATCAGAGCTGTCCAAGGACGTGTGGCCAGCCAGTCGCGCTTGACAGGAGCCCAGTGGCAGGCGACAAAAAGACAAAAGGTGAGGACGCTGCTGATGGCTGTGGCAGCGACCAGCTCCTTGCCGTTCAGTCCCAATGAGCCGGTCTGGAGATGTTGGCTGATGGATGACCAAGGTGTGCCGCCGATCCACATGGCGATGATCGCCACGGCAAAGGTGACGGCCAACTGGATGAGTAGAAACAAAATGACGTATAATACGATGTTGGCTATATCGTGCAGTGAACTTCTTTTCATGGTTGATGACTGATTGAAATATGTTCTTGATGGGTTGTTGCGGAGCTTTTTCGGCTTTAATCATGTGATGCGGGCACGATGGTGCCATGGTGCCGGAACCGCTCTTCAATGTCTTTTCTGTCCTGCCGCAACTGCTGGATGAGCTGCTCGACGTTGTCGAACTTCCGTTCGTCGCGTATGCGGTTGTAGAAAGAGAGGAGCAGCCGTTGGCCGTAGATGTTGTCCTCGAAGTCGAAGATGTTGGTTTCCACGGTCTGATGGTGCCCACCGAAGGTAGGCCGCATGCCGATGTTGGTCATGCCCGGGCGTTGTGTCATGCTGCCCTCGGTGCGTACCTTCACGCCGTAGACGCCAGCGGCAGGCAAGAGCTGGGTAAGGCTGGAGGGCACAAGGTTGGCTGTGGGGAAGCCCAGGCGGCGGCCCTCTTTCACGCCGTCCACGACTTTGCCCTCTATCGTGTAGGGATAGCCCAGGCACTCGTTGGCCATTTCTATTTCGCCAGCCTGGATAAACGAGCGTACTACCGACGAGCTGACCTTCACACCGTGGAGCAAGTAGGGTTCGCTCTGCACCACGTCGATGCCCATCTCGCGGCCGTAGCGCACATAGTCGCTGAAGCCTTCGGTGCGGTCGTGGCCGAAGCGGTTGTCATAGCCGATGACCAGTTGTCTGACATGAAGCTGTTGACGGAGGATGAGCTCCATGAACTGGCGGGCACTCAGAGAGGCCAGCGCAAGGTCGAAATGCACGACGACAACATAGTCGACGCCCGTGCGCGAGAGCAGCACAAGCTTGTTTTCAAGGGTGGACAGCAGTTGAGGCTGATAGTTTTGCTGCAATACCTGACGGGGATGCTGGTCGAAAGTGATGACCATCGACCGCAGGCCACGGCGACGGGCTTCGTCGGTGACCTGACCGATGAGGAAGCGGTGTCCGCGGTGCACGCCGTCGAAGAAGCCAATGGTGGCCACGGCCGGCTCCAAGTCCTCGGTATTGTCTTTGTCTAAATAGATGGTTTTCATGCCTTGGCCTCCTTGATTCGTTTGATGACCCGCCATAGCTCACCGGCAACAAGTACCAAGGATGTGGCTATCGTGATGATGAGCCATTCCTCTGCACTCAACGGTTGGGTGCGGAACATGCGGCCGCCGAAGGTGACGATGAGCCATTGTCCAATGAAGATCAGCAGCAACACGAGCAGCAGGCCGCCGTCGTGCCGCAGGTTGTGGAAGGCACTGTGTGTGGAGCCTAAGCACTTCGCGTTGAAGAGATTCCAGAACTGCAGCATGACAAAGGTGGTAAAGAACATCGTCAGTTCATGTACGTCGATGATGCTGCCCGCGCCATGGCGCTCGCACCAGATGAGGAAGACAAACATGATGGCGAAGAACACGATGCCGCAGCCGAGGATGCCGCGTCCCATCGACTTCGAGATGATGAAGTCGGAGGGCTTGCGCGGTTTGTCCTTCATCACTTCCCGCGAGGGCGGCAACGAGGCCAGGGCCATGGCGGCAAAGGTGTCCATGATCAGGTTGACCCAAAGGATCTGTGTCACCGTGAGCGGCATTTCCGTGCCGATGATGCTGCCGCCGAGGACGAGCAACAGGGCACTTACGTTGACGACAAGCTGGAAGAAGAGGAACCGCTGAATGTTTTTGTAGAGCGAGCGGCCCCACATCACGGCGTTGGCGATGGAGTGGAAGCTGTCGTCGAGCAGGGTGATGTCGGAGGCTTGCTTGGCTACCGATGTGCCCGAGCCAAGCGAGAGTCCCACGTGGGCGTGGTTGAGAGCCGGTGCGTCGTTGGTGCCGTCGCCGGTGACAGCAACCACTTCGCCGTGCTTCTGAAGGAGTTGCACGAGGCGCTGCTTATCTGTCGGACGTGCGCGCGACATCACGCGGATGTCCTCCACGCGGTCGTAGGCTTCCTCATCGCTCAGTGCGGCAAAGTCGCTGCCGGTGATGTGCCAACGAAGCTCTTCGGCCTTGGTGGTTTCTTCCTTAGGCCAGATGCCGATCTGACGGGCTATCTCTACGGCTGTGGCTGAGGTGTCGCCGGTGACAACCTTGATCTTGATGCCGGCGTCACGGCAGGTGGATACGGCCGAGGGTACGTCTTCACGGACAGGATCGCTGATGGCAGCGATGCCCTGGAACGTGTATCCGCCCTCTTCGCTGAAGTCGCCGTCACGCCAGGCAAAGGCCAGGGTACGCATGGCCTGACGCTGATAGCCCAACAGCACTTCGCGCAGATGGTTCTGCTGAGGCTCGGCGAGATCGCACAGCGAGGCGATGATCTCTGGTGCTCCTTTTATATATGTCCGCTTTTTGTCGCCACGGACGACCGTGGTGGCCATGTATTTCTTTTCTGTGGAGAAGGGAATCTGACTGTCAACGGGCTGTGATGCTCTCTGTTGCTGGTAGTCCTCACCCTGCTGTTGCAGCCACATGAGCAGGGCTCCTTCGGTGGGGTTGCCGATGGGGGCGTTGTTCTCGTCGAGTTCGGCCGTGGTGTTCGCAGCGACAGCTTCGGAAAATCTGGCTTTTGTCGCAGTGGTGGCTTCTTCTGCTTTGACGAGGTGGTCGCCTTCAACAAGCTGGATGTCGTGGACGGTCATACGGTTTTGGGTCAGTGTGCCCGTCTTGTCGGTACAGATCACGGTGACGGCGCCCATCGTCTCCGAGGCGTGCAGTTTGCGCACGAGATTGTTGAACTTCAGCATCCGGCGCATGTTCAGTGCCAGCGCCAGCGTCACGGCCATCGGCAAACCTTCGGGTACGGCCATGACAATCAGCGTGACGGCCATCATGAAGTAGTTCAGCACCACTTGCAGCATGGAGAGATAGTCGGTGGTGTGCCAAAGACTGTTGGTGAGAATGTCGTGACCAAGGAAGATGACAAAGGCGGCGATGGAGACGCCGGTACCTACCTTGGAAATGAGCTTGGCCAGTTTGTCGAGTTGAAGGTTCAGCGGTGTCTTGGTCTGGGTGGCTTCCGTGGCCTCTGTGGCTACCTTTCCGATCTCAGTGCTGTCGCCGACGTGCGTGACAATTGCCGTGCCGCGACCGTTCATCACCATCGTGGAGCGAAGAATCACGTTCTTGGGATAAGCTTCGGAGGAATGTTGAGTGTTGAGTGATGAATGTTGAATGATTGCGTCAGCGGAGTGTTGAAGGTTGAGTGATGACAGTTGACTGGCAGTGTCAGCAAACTGCTGGCTTTGCGTGTCCGCCACCGATTTTGAAGTCAGCGGCTCGCCGGTCAGACTCGACTCGTCGATTTGTAGGTTGACTGCTTCCACAAGGACAGCGTCGGCGGGGACCTCGTCGCCTGTCTCCACAAGGATGATGTCACCCACAACAACGTCGCGGCGAGGTACCTCCATCACCTTTCCGTCACGTCGCACCTTCACGGGCTGATCCTCGTTGATGGCGGTGAGCACGCGGAACTTGCGTGCAGCGTCGCACTCAAAGTAGAAGCCTACTGTCGTGGCGATGAAGATAGCGATGAAGATGCCTAACGTCTCCACAAAGTCATGCTCTACAAAGGCCAGTACCAGGGACACCAGTGCGGCCACAAGAAGAATTTGGATGATGGGATCACGGTATTTGTCGAGATAGAGCTTCCAAAGGGAAGTCTTCTTCGGCGGGGTGAGCACATTGTCGCCATATTGTTGTCGGCTGTCTGCTACTTGCGCGTCGCTGAGCCCCACATGAGGGTCTGTGTTTAGTATCTGTTCGCTTTTCATCGATTCTGCTTCGCTGTGTTTATTGCTTGCAAAGATAGTCAAATTAGCCCTAACAGCCAATATAGTGAAGACTTATTATCTACTTTTCACAAAAAATATTTGGCTATTCGGCTGGAAACTCGTATCTTTGCACCACAAATCTTATCGGCCCCTTCGGTTCGCATAAGTTGGACTTGTAGCTCAGTTGGTTAGAGCAACAGACTCATAATCTGGAGGTCCTAGGTTCAAGCCCTAGCTGGTCCACACTGAAAATCAGCAACTTAAGACGATTCTTAGGTTGCTGATTTTCTTTTTGCGAACATTTTGCGAACACGAATGCAAGGCAAGATGTCTCGTTATTTTCTCAAATCTGCCCTCCGTGTTCGCAAAATCGTATTTGGTGTTCGCAAAGATTTTGCAAACGAGTGCAGAACCAAGCTTGCTTGGGTTATGCCGAGTGCAGCTAAAGCTTATGCAAAGTGGAAGAAGAATGCAAATTCAGCAGACACTGTCTGCCGATTTTAGATGGCAAATAAATCCTCAAGGGTTACGACATTCTGAAATATACCGCTGTACTCGTTGTATTTAAGACCATAGGTAGTAACAAGCGTCTGATGTATGGCTGTTCTCTTTGGCAGTCTGTCTGACAATAACTTCTGACGATACTGAAGCTTCCGATAGTAATCCTTGTCTACAGTAAAATCATCACTGTAAAATTTCATCTCACAAAGGTTAAGCACATGGTCTGCCCTATCTATAAGCAGGTCAATCTGTGCGCCTTTATGCTCATCATCACCTTTTAATGCCCACGAAGATTGAGAACTTGCCACGCCGTCAATGCCCAAGGCATGTTTTATTTGTTTAATGTGAGAGAGACAGACATTTTCAAAAGCTATTCCACGCCAAGAAACAATAACAGGTGTATTTTCATTGTGTATCCAGAAGGTTTTGTCCGCCTTGCTGTTGTTTAGAACAAAACGGATATAGAATATGCAGAATGGGTCGACAAGTTTATAATACTCTTCACGCTTACTATGCCCAAAGGGAACGTATTTAACAACAAAATCACTGGCAATGAGGGCATATAGCATCTTAGTGAGATTTCCATTGTTGGACAGTTTCGTAATATCGCTTATCTCGTTCCTTGTAAAACCGTAGTTGCGTGCACTTAGACACTCAACTATTCTCTTCACGTCATCGGGACGTGTAAACACGGAAGTAAACAACCGGTCATATTCAGCCGTCAGTCGTGCGCCTGCATCAAAAAACATATTGTCAATATTCTGTGCAAAGCTCTTGCCCGTCTGAAAATATCCAAGATAATAAGGTATGCCGCCTATGGACATATAGCATTGAGTAATGTCGTACCTGGACATCTGCACATTGGCAGCCTTAAAATACTGCTCACATTCCTTCAGAGTGAATGGCGAAAGTTTAATCTCGTAAGTAAGTCTGTCGTACAGTCCTCCATGGTTATTGACGAGTTTATCCTGCATCCACGACGTAGCCGATCCACATACTACAAGCATGAAGTTGTCTCTGTGGCATCCCCAACCGTTCCAAAAAGACTCCAATGCCGTCATGAATCCGGAACGGGGAGTATCCATCCATGGCAGTTCATCAAGGAACACTAATTGACGTTTGCCGTTGTCTATCTTCTCAAGGTATGTCTCCAGCAGGAAGAATGCCTCAAGCCACGAAGATGGTATTCTGGATTTCTTCATGCCCTGTCTCAAGAGGGAATAATAGAAGTTACGCAACTGTTCCCTAAGCAAGTCTTTTTTGTTATCGGTTTCAACGGGCGACAGACCTGCATGGCGGATCGTTATCCTTCCCTTGAATACCTCATCAACAAGAAAAGTCTTTCCTACTCGACGCCGTCCATAAATAGCCACGAACTGTGCCTGGTGGCTGCTATACAAGCGATTCAGTTCTACTATCTCCTTGTCTCTACCTATTACCATATTGTTGCTTTTTATTTGGCTACAAAGATAGATAAAATTAATTTCATAGCCAAATAAAAAGTAATATTTTATAGTAAATCAATGAATCATCCCTCCGTGTTCGCAAAATCGTGTTCGGTGTTCGCAAAGATTTTGCAAACGAGTGCAGAACCAAACTTGCTTGGGTTATGCCGAGTGCAGCTAAAGCTTATGCAAAGTGGCAGAAGATTGAATTTCCCCAAAGAGATTTCTTTGCCCAAACGATAGAATCATCAAGGAAATGTTGTATCTTTGCGCTATCAACAACGAAGGAATATATGGAAGTATCTCATATCTCACAAGAATACATACAGGCAGTAAAGGACATCAAGAGCGCTATCCTGAGGAGCCGGTACCAGGCTGCAAAACTCGCCAATAAAGAGTTGCTGAAGCTCTACTACTCTGTCGGTGGCTATGTATCTGCACACAGTCGCGATGGCTATTGGGGCAAGGGTGCCATTGATGCCATTGCTAAAGCATTGCAACAAGAGTTGCCAGGACTAAGAGGATTCTCAGTTAGCAACATCAAGAATATGAGAATGTTCTTTGAAGAATGGAGTCCTTATATAAATCGCCAGTTGTTAACTGGCGATTTACTAAGCAATTATGTCACAACAAATTATGAAATTCGCCAGTTATCAACTGCCGAATTTTCGATGACTGATTTTATGTCAGTAGGCTTTACTTGCCACACTGAGATATTAATGAGAGTCAAGGACATAGACGAGCGATTATTCTACATTAGCCGCTGCGCTCATGAGTTTTGGACTGTAGAAAACCTCAAGCGAAGAATAGCTGAAGATTTGTATCATAAGGAAGGCTCGATCAAGCAGACCAACTTTCAAAAGACTATTTCTGATGATGACTTCAAAAAGAAAGCATTGCAGTCGTTTAAGGATGAATATCTGCTTGACTTCATCAACATAGAAGACCCGGAAGATACCGACGAGCGAGTTATCGAGCAGAGCATTATTCAGAATATTAAGGACTTCATCATGGCGTTCGGCAAAGACTTTGCCTTTATGGGTAACCAATATCATTTGGAAGTTGACGGGCACGACTATTACATCGACCTGCTGTTCTTCTCTCGTAAGCTTCATAGCCTTGTGGCGTTTGAACTCAAACGAGGGGAATTCAAGCCTGAGTACTCTGGCAAGCTCAACTTCTATCTCTCTGCCCTCGATGAATATGTGAAGTTACCGGACGAGAATCCATCCATCGGAATTATTCTCTGTAAGTCAAAAAGCAACAAGATTGTCGAGTTGTCGTTCCGGGACACTTCCAAACCAATGGGCGTAGCGACATACCGTACATCAAAAGAACTGCCGAAAGAACTACGTGATGCGCTTCCCGACATGGAGGAATTGAAGAAACTACTGTAATATGTAAAAAGCCAAAGCACTGATAATGATAATCAACACCTTGGCTTTTCTTTATCTTATCACTTGTGACTTAATCAGCCACAAGCCTTCGTTTATTCCTCCACAATCTTTCCGAAGTCCTTCCAATAGGTTGCTGACGCATACTTGTCCTTACACCCTTTCGGAACATACAGAGTACTCTTGCTACGATCGACTTCGGTATCCGAATCCAATGTCGGCGGCGTCGTTAAGGCGACATGCAGGTTCTTCACCCGGAGCCCTTTGAGCGCTTTGGCTGATAGATTAGCAGCCTTCGGAATAAAGAGGGTCGTCAGGGTACCACCCGTGTTAAAGGCCTCATCGTAGATACTACTGAGCTTGGAATCTGCCGGAATCACGATTTCTTCGATCTTTGGAGAGCTGGCAAATGCCTCGACACCGATGTGCTCAACACTGGAAGGCAGAACAACAGTCTTGAGGTTCTTACAGTTGGCAAAAGCCTCATTACGAATTGCCCCGATGCCTTGGGGAAGCAGGATCCTCGACAGATGGGAACCGAAGAACTCTCTTTCTTCGATATCGAACTCGTCAGAATAGAACGTGGCATTCAAACCCGACATATCCAGCGTGTCAAGTGACAACTTACCTATTTTAGCAGCATATTCAATGTCATAAGGGGTCGGGTATCCTGTCATTGTAAGTTTTCTCAGCCTTGAGAGATTCTCTTTGTCTTGCCCCAATAACACGCTAAGCGGCTCTGAGAACATCCCAAATTTAATCGTTTCCGATGCATTCAGCGTGCGTGGCTCCTGTCTAACCTCAATGATATCTCTAACCTTAATGCCACGAGCATTATCATTAGGAAGAATGCTCTCGACTGAGATTCCATAGGATGCACTTCTACCCAGGCCGGTGTTCAACTGGACTCCGAAGGGAAATTCCAACGTCTGGCCTTCATTGCAGTTCACCTTCTTATAAATTTCTTCCAACCAACTTGTATCCACAAATTTTGTATTCTCTCCAGAACCTGTTATCTGGGGTATTTTTTTTATTTTAAATGGAGAATTGGCCTTAACGCGGAGAACAACGCTATCTCCCGTATTTTTGACATAGATAATACTATCCGTGAAATATGCCAACTTATAGGGCTTCTGATTCACCTTCACTACATAGTTGCCTCGCGGTGAGGAGATGTTTACCGTAGCCTCTCTGGCAAAGAGAGAAGTATCGGATGGTGCACACTGAATGCGGATACCCTGTGCTCCCGTAACAGCATCCGTACATTCTTTCGCCGACATCCATTTACCGCTACCGGAAGCGAAGTTGATGTCAACCCCATACGCATCTGATTTCGGGAAGACAACAGTTGTGTCTACACCATCAGCCCCAACATTGAGCCCCGTGGCAAGGATCTGCTCCGTCACAGGATTCATCGGCTCTTCCTCCTCACTATCTTTGCACGAGGAGACAGTTAATACAGCCAATGCTACAAGTAATATATTTTTGGTTTTCATAATCCGATAATTTTGAATGTTCTGGTTATAGTGCCGAGAGCTATACTTTTATATGTGCAATTTTCGTCATACCAATCCCTTATACCATACTCGTCTAACACATAGTCGCCTGCTAATTCATCGTCATATACAGAGAACGCAATTTTGTGCTCTTTATTGTATATGTACTTCAATCTCATATTTTTGTTCTCAATCCAATGCATATCAGAAAAGTCTACGGTTACCACTTCACAAAGAGGATCGAGAATATGTGGATTAAAATGTCCATAAACATTTGACTTAATCTCTATACTGAAAACTTTCTTCATTTTTTCAGCAATCTGTGAGGCCTTAGCAAAGAATACATTGTTATCATCATTTTTTATCAATTCATCTTCTGTAAGATCCTTGTCCGATGGGTCTGTAAGGATTATTTTGTCCCCTTGCCGTGTGTTCAATATTGCAGCTATACCATACAAATCCTTGTCATACTTCTCTGAATGTTTTATATAATACCGAGAGATCTCGATAAAAGTTGGGAGGAATCTACTATAACCAACCAGATATCCAGCCGAAGTGTACTTTAGGCGTTTCTTATAATTGTCTTCCAGTACTACATCACTTATATGAATGAGTCCTCCGTCACCAATAGAAACGATAGAGTGTGTATTTTCATCATCCAAAGATTGAGTCCATGGTGTCAAATTAATCGAAGACGTATGTAAATCGAAGGGGTTATCAACCATGTTTATACCATGCTTACCACCATATGTATTGACACATGCATAACTTTTTTCAAGAAAACTCTTCCTTCCCGAAATGCTACCGTTATTTTTCCCTATATTCAAACTGTCAAGCTTGAAGTTGATAGTGCCCTTATCAGTTTTATAATCTATAGAGGCATTGATCTCTTGGTCCATAGCCTGCAACCGTTCTTTAACAGCAACGGTCGACCTGGTCATACCTGCAAATAATGCCGTCATTTTCCCTCCTGTCAGATAATCAGTCAAGATAAAATCCCCATAGTTATCAAGGATATCACCTGCCGGTGAACCATAAAGGTTCCTTATAAAGGATTTTGCCAGGCAAGACAAGGCAAATGTATGCAATGAGCCTTCTGATGAATTTAGCTTAAACTCAGAGTTGTAAAAGGAGACATTTGCTTCTCCATACACAGAACGTGTAGAGTCGCTAATGTAGGCAGCAAATACTTGCGTGTTTTTATGCTTGCGACCAATCTTAAATATGTTAAACACATTGATACTGAATCCAGATTTTGATTTCTTGGTCAACTGTGACTTTTGTAGGAAATCATCATAGCTGGCGTAAGAAAAACTGTTAATAGAAGATTGGCCTATGTGGTTTTTTGATATAAGTGACGGTTCATAATCAGTCACTTTAGTAACGTCTATTACTTGGTAACCGACATTTTTAGGATCACCTAAAATAGTATTACCAATCTTATAGGAATATCCAAGCAACTCCCCCAAATTCCCGTTCTTATCTTCATTGGCGGAAGCACGGGTAAACATAAGTTTACCATAATCGATTCTACGTGTTTTTACACATGGAAGATTAGGATTTCTTGCCTGATATATAGTGTCGTGCAATTCTGGGGTTCCAGCGATATATCCATTCTTTTCATCCAATTCTGAGCAAGACGAAAAGATTACCACTAATATAGATAGCAACGTAAGCGTCTCGGCATTACCGTATTTCAGCCTCGCTTA
>UMGV01012185.1_pt1 | contig 16664 bp, 16 predicted proteins | sample 1965361 | NCBI WGS metagenome assembly UMGV01 (sample SAMEA4836081, study PRJEB28245) | human gut metagenome | biome: gut microbiome; material: fecal sample | place: Denmark | collected 2008
TACAGCATCAACTCTGCACGTAGCTGCCCTTCGGAGACTTCCAACCGCAGTTCATCATCTCGCTATTGAACACCATTGCGCCTTCACCATGAGCCGGAACGACGATCATACCGCCATCTCCATGATGACGGGCGACACCATCCAGCGCCGCCTTCGCAGCCTCGATCGGCTCCTCCTTGGCGTACAGAACACGATCGGAAACCTGATGCGCAGCGACTTCCTTGACGAACGCTTCACCGATGCCGGTGCAGGAGATCGCGACGGAATCGTTGTTGGCATAGGTACCACAGCCCGGCAGAGGCGAATCGCCGACGCGTCCCGGCATCTGGTTGGTGATGCCACCGGTGGAGGTGCCGGCAGCGATGTTGCCGGACGAGTCACGGGCGACAGCGCCGATGGTGCCATGCTTCTCCCATTCATCGCCGTTGGATTGCGCCTCGCGCAAGGATTCCTGACGTGCTGGAGTGATGAAATATTCACTGTCGCACAGTTCGATTCCCCACTCCTTGAGCAAATCATTACCGGGCTTGGCAAACATGACATGCTTGGTCTTTTCCTTGATGGCACGCGCTACGTTGATCGGATTCTTAGACGTGGTCAGACCGCACGCGGAACCAACCTCGCCATCGACACCAGTCATCAGGCAGGAATCCATGGATACGATGCCTTCACTCGTCAATGCAGCGCCACGACCAGCGTTGAACTCCGGAGCATCCTCCATAACACGGATAGCCGCGCACACGGCATCCTCCGCCGGAGCCCCCTGCTCCAGCAACGCATAGCCAGCTTCAAGAGCCCTGTTCAAATCCTGCTCCACCTGGGCACGACGTTCCGGCGTATCCTTTTTGCCACGATTGCCGGCACCCGCGTGAATCACCAGCAGAATCCCGTCCGGATCAGCTTGGGCGATGTGGACCGTCGACTGAGGCAGTGCAGCTTCGTTCATTGATATCTTCTCCACTCCATTTTTATTGATTATTCGCAGATATCTTACGTCGTCCTTCGATAAGAAATGACCGAACACGCAAAAATACGTCAATTAGACCGCGTAAAGTCGATTGAAACCCGCAAAAGGGACGAACGGCGAAAGGACGGGACGCATATGGCTCACAGGACGGCAATGATCGACGTCGGCGGCGGTTTCCGCGCGATCTACGGTGCGGGCGTGATGGACCGCATGCTTGAGGACGGCATCAGCGTCGACCACTGCTATGGTGTTTCCGCCGGCAGCGCCAACATGGTTTCGTTCATCGCGAAGCAGCATGGGCGCAACCACACGTTCTACACGCAGTACGCGTTCCGCAAGGAATACGCGAGCTTCGACAGCTATGTCAAGAACCATAATTTCGCCAACCTCGATTACGTGTATAGCACGCTCAGCAATCATGATGGCGAAAATCCGGTTGACTACGCGGCTTTCGAAGCCAACCCGACCGGTTTCACCGTGGTTGCGTGCAACGCCGAAGACGGCTCCACGAAGTATTTCGGCAAATCCGACGTGGGCTACGACAATTTCGACATCCTGAAGGCGTCATCAGCGGTGCCGGTAGCTTGCGAACCGTATGCGATCGATGGCATTCCCTATTACGATGGCGGCATCGCCGATCCGATTCCGGTGCAGAAGGCCATCGATGACGGCCACGACCGCATCGTGGTGATACTCACCCGTCCGAAAGACACCGTACGCGAACAGAAGAGGGATATCGGCCCCGCCAGGATTTTGAGGCGCACGCATCCACAAGCCGCGGAAAAACTGCTCAACCGCTACCAGACGTACAACGACGAAGTGGCGCTGGCCAAGGAATACGAGCAGGACGGCCGCGTGCTCATCCTCGCGCCGGAAAGCCTGTACGGCCTGAACACGTTGAGCAAGTCGTTCGAAGGTTTGGAACGCATGTACCGCGCGGGCTATGCGGCGGCCGAGGCCATCCCCGCATTCCTAAAAAGCTGAGCACTACCCTCATATGAACACTCCAGCCGATAGCAACACGCGTGAAAACGCCAACACGAACACCGACATCAGCATCACCGCGAATGCCACGGGATTCAGCACAAAAACACTGAACCCGCAGATTCTGGTGACCTTGTGGAACGTGGAGCGTTTGGGCTCGTTCTCCGCGGTCGCGCGTGAAACCGGATGGTCGCAACCGGCCATCAGCCAGCAGATCCGCAAGATCGAACGTGAACTTGACGCAAAACTCGTGCAGCGCACGTCGCATGGCGTGGAATTGACTCCGATCGGCCGTATTCTGGCACGTCACGGGCAGCTTATCGACAATCGCGTCACCCAAGCCGTCAAAGATGTGGAAGAGTACCAGCGCAACGGATCGACGCATATTCGTTTGGTCGCTCCTCCATCGGTATGTTCGTCGTTCGTGGCACGCGTTCTCGTGCATATCAGCAAAACGTCCGACATTCGCGTGAGCCTCATGCAGATGGAGCCGCCTGAGGCCATGGAGGCGTTGGAACAGGGGCTTGCCGATTGCGCGATCATCTTCCAATACAATTCACTCCCCGCTTTGGCCGGACCGGACGATTTGGAAGTCGCTCCTTTCGGCGTCGATCCGCTGATGCTGCTGATCGGCGCGAACAATGCGATTGCGCGCCAGTACGAAAGCTCGCACCTGCCGGTCCAATTGGTTTCGGCACGCGGCGAACAGTGGATCGCCGGCTGCGAAACCTGCCAGGCGAATCTGGTGTCGTTGGCGCGTGCCGCCGGCTTCACACCGGAAATCACACATTCGACCGACGATTTTTGGGCCACGCAGAATCTGGTGGAAGTTGGCATGGGCGTCTCGATCATATCTCGCTTAGCCACAACCGCTGGAATCCAACCCGATTTGGCCGCACTGCCAATCGCCGACAACAACGCATTCCGCACAGTCTGTTTCGTCACGAGAAAAGTGGACGACCGACCGGCAGTGGCCCGCGTCAAAGACGAAATCGAAAGGGCGTCACACCAGTATTTGGAAAACATCTGATTCATCGTTTGATATCCGTGCTTATTCGCAATCGCGGAATACTGCAGCAAACAATTGTTTCCAGTATTTTGCTATATCGTCATAATCAGATTAATAATTGAATAGCAAAAGCATCTGATATAAGAAAACTTCATAACAGTCTTTGCTTTCAGTACAAGAACACACTGTTCTTTCGCCCAACGCGTACGTCATGCTGGAACCATGGAAGAAATCATGGAAATGAAGCATCGTACCGGTTCCGGCTTTGACGCCGACGCCATCGACCACACCACCGCAGCCGATCTTGCCGCAGTCGGCTCCGACAAGTGGACACGCTACCCCGGCTGCATCGGCGCGTTCATCGCCGAAATGGACTACGGCCTGGCTCCCTGCATCCAAGAAGCCATCGACAACGCCTGCGACCATTGCAAACTCGGCTACATTCCCGAACCCTGGAAACAGCGCGTGGCAGCAGCATGCGCAGGATGGCAACGCTCGCATTACGGATGGGATATCGATCCGAGCATTATTCGCGTGGTTCCCGACGTACTCGAAGCTTATGAGATTTTCCTGCGTGAACTGGTCGGTGCGGGCAACAGCGTGATCGTGCCGACGCCTGCCTACATGCCGTTTTTGAGCGTTCCGAAACTGTACGACGTTGACGTGATCGAAATCGAAATGCTACAAAGCGGCGACGCCGAAACCGGAGAGGCGCAATGGGTGTTCGACTTCGACGCCATCGAACGCGCGTTTGCGGCCGGATGCCATGCGTTCGTGCTCTGCAACCCGCACAACCCGATCGGCAAAGTGCTCACCTTGGAGGAGGAGCTGCGTCTGAGCGATCTTGCGGCACAGTATGACGTGCGTATTTTCAATGATGAGATTCATGCGCCGTTCGTGTTTGAGGGCAAGCACATTCCGTTCCCCACCATCAGCGAGCAGGCCGCATTACAGTCGATGACCGCTACCAGCGCGTCGAAATCGTTCAATATTCCGGGCACGAAGTGCGCGCAGGTGCTGCTTACCAATCCTGCGGATCGTGACATGTGGGCGGTCAAGGCGGAGTGGAGCGAACATCAGACCGCCACCATCGGCGCAATCGCCACCACCACCGCATATAACGAAGGCGACCTGTGGTTCCAGGATGCGTTTACCTATGTGCGCAGGAATTTGGCGTTGTTCGACGAGCAGATGCGTGAAAGGTTCGCCGGCGTCGGCTATATCAAACCGCAGGGCACATATATCGCATGGCTTGATTTCTCGCCGCTTGGCATCGACGATCCGGCCGCATACTTTCTTGAGAAGGCGCAAGTGGCGTTGACCGACGGGCGTTCATGCGGCGAGACCGGTGCCGGATGCGTGCGCGTGAACATAGCAATGCCGTATCCGCTGCTGGTCGAATGCCTGGACCGCATGTATGGCGCGTTGCATGCGGATGGATTGCTGTAAACTTCGCCACATATTCAGTGTTTTCCTCAACCAACGGCAGCATAACGGTGAACGTCGTGCCCTTCCCCACTTCGCTGTCCACCGTTATGGTGCCGCTGGAAAACTGCATACTATCGACATGCGATGGGAGGTTGATATGCGTTTGAACGCGAGTACCAGCATTGAGACGGCCGCCCGCGAAAAGGCCGGCGATAATCTGCTGTTCTTGGGATTTCATGGATTCAGCAATGATGAAAATGAGATGATCCGCATTATTGATGCGATTTATGATGTTCCGAAGCAAGACGCATCTTCAACGGACAACTCCATTGCTCCTGCCCAGCATCCGAATTATCTGTCGTTCCGAGGCACGTACGAACGTCCTTACATCGGAAGCTACTACTGGTATCCAGATGGATGTTCCGTAGAAGAGCGTCGACGTGAGTGCAGTGCCGTAGGCGACGCCGTCGTACGATTGCTGGATTCGCCCGCATACGCGCATTTCCGCAAGGTACTGATCGGGTTTTCGCAGGGCGGATACCTGTCGTATCGCATGGTTGCGGAACATCCCGATGCGTTCGACAGGGCGATTCTGATGAGCCCATCATTCAAAGGCGAAACCGCTGAGCCTTTGCCCGCGACCGGACGCACGCGATTCGCACTCTGCTACGGCAGCGAAGACCGCACAATTCCTTTAGCCGACCAACAGTGCGCGCACAACAAACTTGCGCAAACCGGCAATCTCACGTATTTCGAATATCCGGGAATGGGCCACGGCATCTGCGATCAGGAAATTCGTGACCTACGCGCCTGGCTGGGATTGTGATATGCGCTGCGTGAGGAGTTCTGCGCATCTGAGACTCCGCACGCGTGCCCATAAACTCGCTTTCACCCCTCGGATTGTCATTGAAACCAACTCGGAACTCTTGATACACCCTAATCGTCGAAATTTATGGACATACACCCAGTTCATCTGAACTGAACCGCGATATCTGGCTTATATATGGCAGATTTGGCATCTTGACCTGAAGTTTCTCGCTTATATATGGCACATGCCCTTCGAGAAAAGCCACTTAGGGGGCATGTTTTTGACACTTTTCGCACGAACACCTGCCATATATAAGCGAGAAGCCTCCGTACGAACCTCAAAATCTGCCATATATAGGCGAGATAGGCGGCATAATTAAGCATTTTCCCTCACTGATGAGCCGCAGAACAAACCAGACGACCGAAGTTTTACGATGTTATGTACGTCAAGCTCACCACGAACATCTCTCCACATATGTCGCAACAATATGGTCAGCGATCGCCCTTTTCCAATGCTCGGGCGGCCACTGCATGATGGTCGTAAAGTCAAGCTTATGCGGGTTGGATTGTCAGCCTGCCGCCGAGAGCGTGCACGATCCCTTCATAATGGTATGGAAGCTCGGGTTGACATTCCTGTCGAGGCTCTTGTAAAGGCTTTCACGTCCCACACCCGACTCCTTCGTGATCTGCCCCATACCCTTCGCTTTGGTCATATCGCCGATTACGGCCTGCCGCAACGCCGAATCGTCAAGCTCGGCCACCGATAAAGCAGCAACATGAGCGAGTCGCTCTTCTGCGCGGAGCAAACACGGTAGCCGGGACCGAAATTGAACCTCAGCGCGCTGGCCCCGTCACCAACCGTATGCAGGTCACCCACCGGCCGCCCCATCTAGAAGCGCAATCGGAGTCTCGCGCTGATTCGGGCTTTTGCGTTCCGGTCCTTTATCCGGCTGAACCATTGGCGATATTCGCCAGTCATATGTATTTCCATATGACATGTTGCATCCCATGGGACACAATATGTCTAGCTTGACGACCACTCACGAGATGAACGACCAAAGTAAAACAGAAATTCGACAGGTTAGCCAATTTCTCGTGCATCCGCACCCACCCGACCGTTTTCACATACACTATTTCTTTTACATAGCTTTCAGAAGCGACCCCATGCGAAACACCCAGTCGCAGTTCCTGCTCGTATTACCGTTGAAGTCGCCCCGAGCGGACAAAAACCCTGGTTTTCCGTTGCTAGCAGTCCCGCACATGTGGAATCCCGCATGTGCGGGGAACACTGGACATAAACAGGGAGAGCAACATCCACGCGGCGGCCAGAACGATGCAGACACCGATTTCAATCCACGCTCTCCATGAGGAGAGCGACACGACCGCCAACGTCATGCTCCGCATGCTCAAATTTCAATCCACGCTCTCCATGAGGAGAGCGACTCTGCGCGGTCACGTCGATCGTGTCGTACAGCCAATTTCAATCCACGCTCTCCATGAGGAGAGCGACCGGTGCCATCTCGTCGGGTTTGGCCCAACGCGCGATTTCAATCCACGCTCTCCATGAGGAGAGCGACCTCTGCTCGTATCCATCGCCCTCTGCTGTTGCGATTTCAATCCACGCTCTCCATGAGGAGAGCGACCGGGTCCACACGACGTTCGACTCGAAGGTCTTGTCGTTATTTCAATCCACGCTCTCCATGAGGAGAGCGACCTCGTCGTCAATCCGAACGGCACCATCCGATGCGCATTTCAATCCACGCTCTCCATGAGGAGAGCGACTTCGACAGTTTTTACTCTACGCAAATTCGTAGATTATTTCAATCCACGCTCTCCATGAGGAGAGCGACAAAACCACGACCGACAGTGCGCATTCCCGATTGATTTCAATCCACGCTCTCCATGAGGAGAGCGACCCATCATTGCCTGACAGGCTCACCCACTGGGGGGGGGGATTTCAATCCACGCTCTCCATGAGGAGAGCGACAACGTAGGCGTTGCCCAACTGTATGTCGTGTTGATTTCAATCCACGCTCTCCATGAGGAGAGCGACCCATCATTACTGCCAAAGGTTAAGCAATAGCCGATAATTTCAATCCACTCTCTCCATGAGGAGAGCGACCTGGGCGTACGTTTCCGAACCTTGCGTATTGGGGTATTTCAATCCACGCTCTCCATGAGGAGAGCGACCCGACGACTACGCCAGCCTGCAACGCATCATCCGACATTTCAATCCACGCTCTCCATGAGGAGAGCGACTTGCCAGCATTCCAAAGCCATGTGCCGGCACCGGCATTTCAATCCACGCTCTCCATGAGGAGAGCGACCGGACACCAATGTGCGGCCGGCTGACTGGTCGACATTTCAATCCACGCTCTCCATGAGGAGAGCGACCCACCGCTCAACTGCTCGTAATCAGAGTAGCTTTGATTTCAATCCACGCTCTCCATGAGGAGAGCGACACATGTCCAAACTCACCACCTTGCGGCAGCTCGTAATTTCAATCCACGCTCTCCATGAGGAGAGCGACCTACGCACGCCCGAAACGTCACTGACCGAGGAAATTTCAATCCACGCTCTCCATGAGGAGAGCGACTTGGGTGTTCCACCGTTCGACGAACGCCTTGCCGTAATTTCAATCCACGCTCTCCATGAGGAGAGCGACTGTTGTAGACGCGGCGCATTTCGTCGCCATCGTTATTTCAATCCACGCTCTCCATGAGGAGAGCGACGTCGGCAGAGGGACAATCACCGCACGTCCACGAATATTTCAATCCACGCTCTCCATGAGGAGAGCGACGCGCGAGCAATGCGCCCTCCTGCTCGCCCCCATTCCATTTCAATCCACGCTCTCCATGAGGAGAGCGACCTATGGGTTGATTATCGTAAGCACTACCGATTTGATTTCAATCCACGCTCTCCATGAGGAGAGCGACATCAAAACACCGGTGAATTCATCACGCAAGTAGGGATTTCAATCCACGCTCTCCATGAGGAGAGCGACCAAAATAGGCTACCAAGGTCAGCATGAGATACGCATTTCAATCCACGCTCTCCATGAGGAGAGCGACTACCACGTACGGGCAAATGCTTCAATATCCTCAGCAATTTCAATCCACGCTCTCCATGAGGAGAGCGACCTGATCTTATCCGCCAAAAACGGGGTGACGTTAGGATTTCAATCCACGCTCTCCATGAGGAGAGCGACAATACGGATTAGCCTTCTGCACTGCATTAGATAATTTCAATCCACGCTCTCCATGAGGAGAGCGACCTTTGGAAACCCATTTGAATCGTATCGAGGGCGTAATTTCAATCCACGCTCTCCATGAGGAGAGCGACGGTTATATCATGTGCATGACATAGAGGTTGCGATTTCAATCCACGCTCTCCATGAGGAGAGCGACTTTGGCGTTGGCGATTTGGGTTTTGATGGCGTCATTTCAATCCACGCTCTCCATGAGGAGAGCGACGTTGACTCGACCACCGGCGACCATTACGGTGATGCCAATTTCAATCCACGCTCTCCATGAGGAGAGCGACTCGTCTCGGATTGCAGCATGCCCAAATCCGCGTTGATTTCAATCCACGCTCTCCATGAGGAGAGCGACAAACGGTTTTCGCAAAAGAAAATCGCGCAATCGCACTTGATTTCAATCCACGCTCTCCATGAGGAGAGCGACAACCAGCTTCGTTGCACCATGATTGATGTCATGTGATTTCAATCCACGCTCTCCATGAGGAGAGCGACTCTCCGTACCTATGGCGTCTGCGCATACGTGCCTTATTTCAATCCACGCTCTCCATGAGGAGAGCGACGCCACCCACCTTCTTCGTCTTCTCCGTGACGGTATTTCAATCCACGCTCTCCATGAGGAGAGCGACCGCCCTCGCCAACGGAAATCATCAAGGACTCCATCATTTCAATCCACGCTCTCCATGAGGAGAGCGACTTACGGCGTCGACAACATGCGCCTGCTTAACGAGCGATTTCAATCCACGCTCTCCATGAGGAGAGCGACCACATGTGGCGCTGATTACACCCCACGGCTGCCTATTTCAATCCACGCTCTCCATGAGGAGAGCGACGAGTATGCTGCTGCGTTCGCAGCCACGGTAGAGTCATTTCAATCCACGCTCTCCATGAGGAGAGCGACAGTGCAGCTGGACATTTTTGTCCGCTTTTTGAGACGCAAGCCAGCTGCCTAGCTTTAAGCATATCAAACAACACCGCCGATACGACGAACAACATGTCTAAAACGAGCAACTGGCTTTCTGTCTCATTTTAATGTCCATTATTTAGTTTTCAAAACGCCCCACGAAAATCACAATTCGGATTTCGATAGTTTTTCAGGTGCGAAAGACGTCCCTTATCATGAGCGCTTACACTTCGCACAAACACCGTTCCAAGACCGGCCACCTTGCCGAAAACACAATACTGCTGGCTAGAAAACACACTCTGAATACCGGACGGCACACTCAAACGCTCAACCCAGCATACCCCACACCATATCGTTATGGCACCATGCCATTTTGCCTGTGCTATATCATCATCACATCATTAACCGGCAAACTCCGTTCACGTCCATAATGCTCAATCCTATCCGCATATCGAGCGCCAAGTTTATAAAAGCGCAGGCTGTCCTCATCGGTATTGGCAATCTTCAGCAAATCGTGCACCAACACCAGATAATCGGAAGGACTCACCGAGCATTCGAAAACACTGTTCTGCACACGCTGTCCGTATTTCACGCATGTCTTCGCCACCAAACGAAGACGACGCTTCCCCTCAGGGGTTTCCGTACTCACATCGTACGCAACCACAACCATCATGGTTTTTCACCTCCAATAACGTATCACCACGAATCATCGCATACCGCCACACACAGCTACGCACCTTTTACTTCCACATAAATGGCGGGTAATCATCAAGATCACCCCGCAACGATCGAGCTAGCAGCAGCGCTTGCACATACGGAACCAACCCCCATGAAATTTTTTCTTGCAGGAACGGATGAAGAATCTGATCGCTCTTCTTTTTCTGCCACGCCGTAAGCACTTTCTTCCGCCCGGAATCAGACAGCAGCACACCACCATTCTCCCGTATTTCAAAATCCCCCGGCTTAACAGCGCCTGTATTAACCAATGTCAGCACAAAGCGGTCAGCCAACACCGGGCGAAACTCTTCAACCAGATCCAATGCCAGAGAGGCTCTCCCGGGCCGATCCGTATGCATAAAACCAACATACGGATCCAGCCCCACGCCTTGCAAAGCCGCAATGCAATCATTCGTCAATATGGAGTAGCAAAAAGACAACAATGCATTTAGTCTGTCCAGCGGAGGCCTCCTCGACCTATTGGTGAAAAAGAAATCATCTTTATTCTTCAGAACCAAATCGTCAAAAGCGTAGAAATAATCTTTGGCAGCAAGCCCTTCGACACCCCTCAACTCATCAACCGTCAAACTTTTCCGAGCTTCTAACAATGCCGCCGACAATTTGCCGCTCTGCTCGGCAAGTCGGTCAATATTTACCCGCAAAGCATGATCACGTTTCGTACGTTCGAGCACCCATTTCGCATTGTAAAGTTTTCCAACAATGAAAGATTTCGCGTAACACAAAGATTTTTGTTCGTCATCCGCGACTCGAAATTGTTCACGGCGAAGTAGCACATTACGATTCTCCTCCCCTAACACGGAACAGTAATAATGGCCTCTCGGTGAATAGAATGCCATAGAAACGCCCAGTTTGCCGCAGCGCCCCATAAGAGCAGGCGAAGCACCCTTATACGAGAAACACATGATTCCCTCAATTGACCGTAACGGCACTTTCGCCAAGGTTTTGTCATTCTGATGAATCACAACATTGTCGTTCTCCAAAGCAAGATAGGCATCTTCCGTCATCACAAACAGCGTGTTTAACAGCTGCTTCATCACTCCCCGCTTTCCTTGAGCCGTTCTTCGATATATGCTTTTGCCGATTTCACCTTCCGTAATTCAGGCAGGCACAAATCCCGTAGAGAACATGACGAACACGATCTGGTCTGTTTCACTTTAGGAGTCCATCCGCGGGAGAAAAGATCATGCATTTGCAAGAAGTCAGCTTCGACCATGTTGCGAAGATCTTCGTCCAATTTTACCCGCTCACGACGTTTTGTCTGCCGATAGAACAAAGCACCTTCAGGAATATCACACGCGAGCATTTCTTCCAAGCACATCGCTTCCGCGCATAGCTGTAAACGATCAGCATCAATCGTTTTGGATTTGCCGTGTTTGTATTCAATCGGATATGGCAACCACAATCCATCTCTTCCGTGAAGCGGAACACCATCATTAGACTTATGGAATTCCACAACATCACAGGCTCCAGTTATGCCGAGCGCTCGCGAATAGACTCTCAAATCCCGCATGATCAGCGTATCGCCGCGAGATTCAGAAGCCGCATAATCGTGGGCGCGTTCATGTTCCAGATGCCCAGCTGTGGTCAAATAATTCTCTGACCACAGCTGTTCGATATGGATAAGAGCCCACTGTCGTTTGCAGAATGAGAAATGCTGGATGCCCGAAAGGGCCAGCCAATCTTCTTCCGGATATCCTTCTGGCCCTTTCATACAACACCCCTTACTCTCTCAATTCCAAACGCTTCAGCGTCCTTCAATCACTTCGTACCGCAAGTCGGGAATAGAAGATCCATTCACTGTCACCGTTCCGTCCACATTAACGGAAACGGAACGATGAACTTTGGCGGAAGAGTATTGCCCTGACTTGCTGTTGTGCGTGAACCACACAACGTCCAACACTTCCATGGACCCCGCAGGACGAGCCGAACTTTCATCATTCTCAAACAACGTGACGAGAGCTTCCTTGATTTTTTCGGCGTCTTCTGCAGTAAACCCGGTTTTTTCGGCAAGCTGTGGGCTGATGCTGCCATACGTCGCATACACCGCACGGCCGGAAACACGGTATTTCATTCCCATGGTATCGGAGGATTTCTTACCGGTGTCCGTGGTTTCACTGTTCACTGACTTAGTGATCTGCACGTCGTCAATGGCGATGGGTTCAACCGAGAACGCAGCCTGAATGGAAACCGGACCGCGCACGCCCAAGGAAACTTCGTCAACATCCTTAGCTTTTTTGAATGCGAATACTTGTCCGAACGCACGTACGTCAAGCCACTGTTCGCACACTTTCTGGAACACCAGGTTCTTCTGTTTCTGCTCTTCTTTCGGCAAGGTTTTCAAATATGTGTTGAAACGGTCCGACAATGATTTTGCGCCGTCATCGGAACGGTCATCGGACTGCACGAAAATCGTTTCACCAGCATCTTGCAGGCGATTGCGAATCTTCCTTTTCAGTGCAACGTCAGAAACCTCGCCCAGCCCTTCCGATGTGGTTCGTGGACGATTGCCATTCAACGGATCACCATTAGGATTGGCATTATTAGACGCAAAAACGACTGCGAAATCAATCTTGTTTTCCAAAGCTACCATGATATGACTCCTTAACTTTTTCTTTGATAATCAACGTCGATAACTTCAAAAACTAAACACTAGTTTTCTTTGCTCTTCTGGGATGCTTCTTGCGCTTTATGCATAGACTCCCTTCGCTGGCATGAATAACCGAGCAGAAAGAGCGGTGAAAGTGCACGGTTATCTTCGAAGTCTCCTTCTTTGAAAAGCGCCATGACCTCATCCACGCTGTTCTGGAACCAGGGCGCGCCATTCGCCGATTTCAGGTAGGGCATCAGTTGCTTCCACAGCGTTCCCCATGTTGTAAACGGCTTTGCGACGAAATTGCTCATGAGCTTAACGGCATTGGTCGGACGGGTGTCACTGATTCCTTGCTTATACAGGACACCGTTTTCAAAGCGGTCCGCGAGTGCCAGCAATCTCCCGTATAAGTAGTCGCGGTCATTTCGTGTTGGTTCAAACACTGATACATTTTGCGCGCTTCACTCTTCGTGTTGACGATAGACAGACAATTGCCGTTCCGAAGTGCCTGCTCATATATGATGTTCGCAAGTTCCTCGCAACTCTTGCTTTCCTGTGAAGCAATAATCCGGGTACGCTTGAGCTTCTCTTCGTAACCATCAGTATTGTCGATAAGATCAGGCTCGTCTGACAGACGCAGATTCTTTCGCGCCGTTCGTTCCAATAAAGGCTGCGTAGCTGAGCACAGCAGAATAGTCGAGTCCAATATCGTCGAAAGAAAACTCACAACTTCATTAAACGGATTGATGATATTCAATGGAAGCGACTGAATCTCATCAAAAATGATGACGCTATTGGCCATGTTGTGGAATTTACGAAGTTTCGTACCACGCGCCGACATAACCGTTTCCAAGAATTCGACCATCGTAGTCACGATGATCGGATTATCCCAACGTTCAGACGCCAGTTTACGTTGACGTTCCTTCGCATCCTCTTCCTCACTTGTGCCGATAGAGCCCGTGTTACCGGAATTCTGAAGGCCCGCGGTGGAGTAATGCTCCAGCACAATATTGCTGTCAGCATCCAGACCAAGCATATTCCGGAATGTTGCCACGGTCTGTGACGTAATAGACAAGTACGGAATCACATAAATGATTCGTCTTTTCCCTGTTTCCAAAGCATGATGCAAGGCGAAATTCAACGAAGCCAACGTTTTACCGCCTCCGGTCGGAACCGACAATCGGTAAATCCCTGTCTCTCTGCTCCCAGCCTGACGGCACTGTTCCGTAATCTGTTGACGGATTTTATTGATTTCGGATGTCGAATCGAATGATTTCATGCTTTCGTCAAGACGGCGAATCAGTTCCGACCAATCCGCCTTGATCGGATGATACTGCTCTTTCGCCTCAAAATAAGCCGTATCTGTTCTATCGGCATCAATCAAACGAGAATAAACGTATTTAACTAGTAATCCCGAGTAGAAATAACGACTATCTTTCGACAATTTCAGCAATTTAGTTCGTCCTGCAAAATCGAAAACATCTTTTTCGGCCTGCTGGAAGGTGTCTTGCAAGTCGAGATCCAAATCATGTAGCCCCTGTTTGATTTCCCCATACGCATATTTAGGATTCTGTTTATCTGCTTCCGTAAAACCTGTGAGAAAAGCCTCATCACCGATTTCATTGATGCAATCAGGAAGCTCTCCATGATGTTTTGCAATAACAAGTTCAAGAATCTCTTTCACGATTTCCGCTGCCGAATTCGAAATCGGCAGGTCATTGACGACGAACGCACCCTGCCTCGCATGAGGAATCTCACCACGACGTCCCTTGCCTGATATCAGATACGTTTGAAACTGTTGCGCGACCTTTCCAACATCATGCAGGAGCGCCGCCATTCGCGGAATCTGAGAAAACTCCGATTCATAGCTTTCCGCTAAGTCACCCGCATTGTGAAGATGGTCACGCAACGTCTGCACACCGCCATCCGCGTCCTTGTGCGCCAGCAAAGTCATAATCTGCTCCTTCACAGATATGTTCAAGCACCCCTACATTACCATAGCGTTACAGTTCTCACGAGCATTGCAACGAGGTTCGGCATATAGAGACAGAAGACTTTCAAGTGGAATAATCCGCATATACGCATACTCATTGGTATACCTATTCATATCTTTCCATTTTCAATTCCAAATGGAAAGATATGAATATTTTTTGCGTTAGCTACATTTAACCGAATAAGTGTAGCTAAATTCCGCGTTAGCCACATTTATTCGCACATAGAAAAACCGGACAGCGGATTCTTGGAATCCACCCACTTGGGCGAACCCATTGAATCCGCCGTCCGGCGGCGCGACTGCTTCTCAAGAATGTGTGCTTGACTCACATGGATGGTACTGAGAACCATTCGCTTAACGATCTGTTTCCGTGCGCGCCAACCGCGTAAGGAACGCGGCTGCGCGGCACGGACACAAATCAAGTCTTGAGTGGACTCGAGCCGCGGTGGGCAACGCCACGGCGGCTCGAAAGCCAAGGGATTACTCTAGCCGCAGCTTGGAATAATCGCAAGCCGACCGAGCTTCGTTCAGTTCAGGCCTTGGCAACCTCCACGCTGAGCTCGGAGCCGCCTTCCTTCACGTTGAAGGAGGTGGCGAGCGTCTCGGAGGCGATGAGATCCTTGAACTGCTCGACCTTCGCCACGTCATCGGCCGGCACGGTCAGCGTCAGCGCGATGCGGTCGGAGATTTCCAGATCGGCGGCCTTACGGGCGTCCTGCACGGCGCGGATCACGTCGCGGGCGTAGCCTTCGGCGATCAGATCATCGTTCAGCTCGGTGTCGAGAATCACGAAGCCACCGGTCGGCAGCGCGGCGGAAACGGAGTTGGCGGCCTCTTCGGCGTTCTTCTCCTCCACGCTGTTGATCAGCTCGTATTCGCCTTCCTCAAGCACGATCTCACCGTTCGGCGTCTCGCAAACCGGAGCGCCATCTGCGTTCACATGCCATGCGCCGGACTTGGAAGCCTTGATGGCGAACTGTACGTCCTTGCGCAGGCGCTTGCCTGCCACGCGAGCGTTCACACGCAGCTCGTTGATGATCTTCAAGCCTTGGGCTTCGGCATCCTCAAGCGTGCACAGTTCAACGTTCTTCACGTTCAGTTCGGATTTCAGAATCTCGTCGTATGCGGCCACGGCATCAGTGTTTTCCACCACCACGGTCAGCTTATGCAGTGGCTGGCGCACGCGGATCTGCTTCGTCTTACGCATCGACAGGGTGCCGGACACGACCTCGCGCACCTTCTCCATCGCGTCAACCAGAGCCGGATCGTCAACGAGCACACGGCCCAGTTCGGTCGCTTCGCCAGTCTGCTCGTCGGCAAGGAACGGCCAGTCGGCCAGATGCACGGATTCGCCACCGGTCAGACCACGCCACACGGCTTCCGCTTCCATCGGAGCGAGCGGTGCGATCACGCGCATGAATGCTTCAAGCACGGTGTACAGCGTGTTGAACGCGTTCGCATCCTCATTCCAGAAACGGTCACGATTGTTGCGGATATACCAGTTGGTGAGCATGTCGATGAAATCAGACACTGCTTCGCAAGCGTCGGAGATCAGGAAGTCATCCAGCGAGCTTTGCGTCTTTTCGATCAGACGGCGGGTACGTGCCAGCAAGTAGCGGTCCATTTCCGGCAGTGCGGCGACCTCATCGGCACGCAACGCACGAGCATCGAAACCGGCACCATTATTGGCGGCGTTCGCATACAGGGTGAAGAAGTAGTACGAGCTCCACACTGGCAGCATGACCTGACGCACGGTGTCGCGAATGCCATCGGCGGTCACGATCAGGTTACCGCCGCGCAGGATCGGCGAGCTCATGAGGAACCAACGCATGGCGTCGGAGCCGAAATCGTTGAACACACCGTTCACATCCGGGTAGTTGCGCAAGTGCTTCGACATCTTCTGACCATCGGAACCGAGCACGATGCCATGGCAGATCACGTTCTTGAACGCCGGCTTGTCGAACAGTGCGGTCGCCATGATGTGCAGC
>UMGV01081608.1_pt1 | contig 16653 bp, 17 predicted proteins | sample 1965361 | NCBI WGS metagenome assembly UMGV01 (sample SAMEA4836081, study PRJEB28245) | human gut metagenome | biome: gut microbiome; material: fecal sample | place: Denmark | collected 2008
GAGAACGGCTGATCTGCTGACTGCACACTGTTAAGTAGATAAAAGAACCGCCCTTCGGTGCTGCCGGAGGGCGGTTTTTGTACGTCCCGTGATGAAAAATCCTGTTGAAACTTTTTACATTTTGGGATATACTATAATCACAATACTATATTTGGAGGTTTTCCAACATGATTGAGATCACGAGAGACACCATTATCGGTGATATTCTGGACGTTGCCCCCCAGACCGCACCCATCTTCCTGTCCATCGGTATGCACTGCCTGGGCTGCCCTTCTTCCCGCGGTGAGACGGTAGAGGAGGCCTGCGCTGTTCATGGCGTTGACGTGGACAAGCTGCTGGAGATCGTGAACGAAGAGGCCAACAAGCCCATCGCGGAGTAAACAGACGAGCCGCCACGCATACGGCTGTATGCGTGGCGCTTTCTGTGTTGAGGGAGAGAAATGGAACAGAAGCAACTGGCCCTGCAGCCGCGTTTGGCGCTGCTGGCGGAGCTTGTACCGCCAGGCTGCCGTCTGGCGGACATCGGTACGGATCACGGCTATCTGCCTGTGTACCTGCTCCAGCAGGGACACATCCGCAGCGCTATCGCCGCGGATATCGGAGCAGAGCCGCTGGAGCACGCCCGCCGCACAGCGGAGGAGTATGGCGTGACCGGTTTGGAGCTGCGCCTGTGCGACGGATTGGCTGATATTCACCTCGACGAGGTGGATGTTATCGCCATCGCGGGCATGGGCGGCGAGACGATCATCCATATTTTAGAAAACGCGCCCTGGACAAGGGACGGTGTCCACCAGTTGCTGCTCCAGCCCATGACAAAAGCGCCGGACTTGCGTCGCTGGCTATCTGTAAGCGGATACCACTTTACAGGAGAACGACTGGTTTGGGATAAGGGCCATCTGTATCCGGTGCTGTGTGTTCGGGGCGGAAGCTGTCCGCCTCTGACGGAGGGGCAGCTGCTGTGCGGTACAAAGCTGGCGGGTGACCCGCTTTACGGCGATTATCTTTCCCAGCATATAGAGAAGCTGCGCAAAACCGCTGCCGGCCTGCGGCGCAGCCGCCAGGCGAATGCTGCCCACCGCGCTGCCGCACTGGAGCTGCTGGCGAATAAACTGGAAAAGGAGCGGGATACGCTATGACTACCGCACGAGCTGTGGAACAGGCACTGTACGACTGGGCGCCCCGTGAGTTGGCGGAGAGCTGGGACAATGTAGGACTGCTGGTAGGCGATCCGGATGCCCCGGTGGGCCGCATTCTCATAGCGCTGGACATCACGCCCGCCGTAGTGCGGGAAGCGGCAGATACCGGCTGCCAGCTTATCGTAGCCCACCACCCGGTGATGAACTGCGCCTGGCATCAGGTGCAGACGCTGCGCACCGATGACCGGCAGGGGAGGGTATTGACGGATCTGGTGCGTCACAACATTGCCGCCATCTGTATGCACACCAATCTGGACGCGGCGGAGGGCGGTGTCAACGACATTTTGGCCCGCACGCTGGAACTGAAAGACCTGGAAATGCTGACGGAGGAAAAAATTGGCCGTGTCGGCACATTAAAATGTGAAATACCCCTTGTGGAGTTCCTACCCTTTGTGATAAAATCATTAGGATGTCATGGTCTGCGCTATGTATCCTGCGGCAAAGACGTACACCGGGTGGCGGTGGGCGGCGGCGCTTGCGGATGCTATATCCCTCAGGCCATTGCCGCAGGCTGCGACACCTTCGTGACTTCTGACCTGAAGTACAACGACTTTCTGGATACCGAGGGCATCAACCTCATCGATGCGGGCCATTTCCCCACAGAGAACGTCATCTGCGGGCCGCTGGCCGCGTATCTCCGGAGGGCGTTTCCCGCAGCCACCGTTTCCGTTTCGGCCGCGCACAGCAGCGAGGTCATCCAATACTGCATAAAGGAGAAGTAAACAATGTCCGGACATTCCAAATGGCACAATATTCAAAAGACAAAGGGTGCGGCTGACGCCAAGCGCAGCGCCACCTTTACCAAGATCGCCAAGGAGATTATCGTGGCGGTCAAGCAGGGCGGCAGCGGCGACCCCGCCAACAACTCCCGCCTGGCCACCGTGGTGGCTAAGGCCAAGGCCGCCAATATGCCCAACGACAATATCAAGCGCACCATCGACAAGGCCTTGGGTTCTGGCAACACAGATAACTACGAGGCCGTCACCTATGAAGGCTACGGCCCTTGCGGCGTGGCCGTCATCGTGGAGGCGCTGACCGATAACCGCCAGCGTACCGCTCCCGAGATCCGCCACTATTTCGATAAGTTCGGCAAGGGCATGGGCGCCCAGGGCTGCGTCAGCTGGTCCTTCGACCGTAAGGGCGTCATCGTCATTGACAATGAAGAGGGTGAACTGGACGAGGATGCCGTCATGATGGACGCGCTGGATGCCGGCGCGGAGGATATGGAGGCCGACGGTCCGGTGTTTGAGATCACCACTGATCCCGACAGCTTTAACGACGTGGTCAAGGCACTGGAGACCAAGGGCTATACCTTTGTCAGCGCCGAGATCGAGATGGTACCTCAGAATTACATCACCATGACCGGTGAGGACGATGTCCGCAGCATGACCAAGCTCCTGGATATGCTGGAGGATAACGAGGACGTGCAGAACGTCTGGCATAACTGGCAGCAGGATTGAGGGCACACACATACAAACAGATAAGCGAAAGGCGGCCTGATGGCCGCCTTTCGCTTATCTGTTTGCTTCCGGCGTCTTGCTCACAGCGCTCTCACACCGTCCATAATGATGCCGCCGGCCAACTGTGCCATCTCCTCCGGTGTCTCCTTTGTGCCGCTGGACAGCCATTGCAGCGTCAGCGTTAGGTTTCCCGACACGATGAAGCGGCAGAAGTATTCCAGCCGATCCCGGTCGCCGCTGTAGAAACGGGCGACGAAATCCCGGAGGAAGTAGCTATGCAGGATGCTGCAAATGCGTTCCGTATAGACACGGTCGCCATTCGGCCCAAGCAGCACCTGACACAGATCTGCATTCTCCTGAGCAAAGCGGTACAGCTCCGTCAGATAGGGGAAAGCCTCGACCGCTGTATCAGTATAGGCGTACTTCCTACAGACTGTGATCAGACGCTCCGCCATCTCATCCTCCAGATGCTGCAGCAGATCGCTGACATCCCGGTAGTGAATATAAAATGTACCACGATTGATGTCCGCCCGCTCTGACAGCTCACGGACAGAAATGGACTTAAACGGCTTCTCCGTCATCAACTGCATCAGCGCCTGACGCAGCTGCGACTTTGTTTTTCGGACACGGCGATCGATCTTTTGCTCCTCCACGGCGTTCAGCACTCCCTTCGGTGGTTAATTGACTGTATGTTGATTTTAGCACAAAAAGTGCGGCCAGCGCAAGTGCTTTTTCGCCATCCGGCCTGATTACAGCGTATAATTCAGCATTCCAGCGCATAGATATGTGACAACAGCTGAAAATCGGAGGAAGCCATTATGGAAAATACCGCATCCATTTATCAGGATATGGCCGCCCGTACCGGCGGCAGTGTGTATATCGGCGTAGTTGGCCCTGTTCGTACCGGCAAATCCACCTTTGTTAAACGGTTCATGGAGACGCAGGTGCTGCCACATATCGACAATATGTACCGCCGGGATCGCGCGCAGGATGAGCTGCCCCAGAGCGGTTCTGGTCGCACCATCATGACGGCCGAGCCGAAATTCGTGCCGGAGGAGGCCGTGGAGATCCAGCTGGCGGAAGGCGTTCGGTTCTCTGTACGGCTGGTGGACTGCGTAGGCTACATGGTCGATTCTGCTGTGGGACAGTTTGAGGACTTAGCGCCCCGCATGGTGATGACGCCCTGGTTTGATCACGAGATCCCCATGACCGAGGCCGCGGAGATCGGTACGCGGAAGGTCATCACTGATCACGCCACTGTAGGGGTGGTCGTCACTGCGGACGGTACGGTGACGGACATCCCGCGAGAGGACTACCAGCCCGCCGAGGAGCGCGTCATACGGGAATTGCAGGCCATCGGCAAGCCGTTTATCGTTCTGCTGAACTCGGCGCAGCCGGAGAGTCAGCGTGCCGCTTCTATCGCGTCGGAGATCGAGGAGAATTACGGTGTGCGCTGCGTGCCGGTGAACTGCCTGACGCTGACAGAGGAGGACATCTCCGCGCTGATCCGCGACCTGCTGTATCAATTTCCGCTGCAGGAGCTGGACTTTTTCCTACCGGCCTGGGTGGATGCGCTGCCCGGCGACCATCCCATCAAGAGCGGGCTGTTCCAGGGCATAGCCGACGGAACATCGGGCCTGGCCCGTATTTGCTGCTTACAGCCCTGCTTGCAGGCCCTGGCGGGACAGGAGAACGTGGAGAGCGCGGAAACGCGGGCCGTTGACCTGGGCAGCGGCGTGGCGGAAGCGGAGATCCAGCTGCCGCAGTACCTGTTCTACGACACGCTGTCTCAGCGCTCCGGGCTGAAGGTGGAGGATGACGGAGATCTGATGCAGATGATCTCTGATCTCGCCGCCGCCAAGCGGGAATATGACAAGTTTGCTCCGGCACTGCAGGCGGCCCGCGACTCGGGTTATGGGATCGTGATGCCCGGGGTGGAGGAGCTGAATCTGGAAGACCCCGAAATCGTGCGGCAGGGAGGACGCTATGGTGTTCGTATGCGGGCCAGCGCGCCGTCCATCCATCTGATTCGCGCCGATATAGAAACAACGGTCTCGCCTATCGTAGGCAATGAAAAGCAATCCGAGGACATGGTCAACTACCTTCTGCAGGAGTTTGAGGGCGATACCGGCAAGCTGTGGCAGTCCAATATCTTTGGCCGCAGCTTCCATGAGATCGTCAGCGAGGACCTGCAGGCCAAGCTGAAACGGATGCCCGCCGACGCGCAAAGCAAGCTGCGGCAAGCCCTGGAACGCATCATAAACGAGGGCGGGGGCGGCCTGATCTGCATCATTCTGTGACCTGTACGATATACCTCCATAGCGCAGAACGGACGGCTGTATGCCGCCCGTTTTGCCGTATCAGAGCGGTATACCGGCACATTTCCAAGGTTTGAAACGTATGGAACATTCGGCTCTGATTGGTGTATTTTTTGAATTTTTCACTTGAAAAAGCATTGAAAAACCTTGAAAAAACTTGAATAAATTTTACTTTTATAGTGACAAATTCTGTAAAGCTGTTATAATGTACTTGGAACAAATACAGCCGCCCCGGGCGGCACGAGAAGGAAAGGAACAGGGCATGGGAATTAAAATCGGTATCAACGGCTTTGGCCGTATCGGACGTGTCGTGATGCGTATTCTGGCGGATGACCCCGAGCGCTTTGACGTGTGCGGCATCAACCTGCGAAAGGCGGACATCGACTACATGGTGTATCTGCTGAAATACGACTCCGTATTCCGCAATTTCCCCGGTGTCGTGGAGCACGCCGGCGGCGATCTGGTGATCAACGGCCGCAAGATCAAGGTCTACAGCGAGTCCGACGCCGCCATGATCAACTGGGCGGACTGCGGCGCGGAGTATATCATCGAATCCACCGGTGCAAACAACACCACGGACAAGGCCAGCCGGCACTTCAAGGGCGGTGCGAAGAAGGTCATTCTCACCGCGCCTGCCAAGGACGATGCCACGCCCACGTTTGTATTCGGCGTCAACAGCGACGAATACCGCAGCGATATGCAGGTCATCTCCAATGCCAGCTGCACCACCAACTGTCTCGCGCCCCTGGCCTATGTCATCAACAAGGAATTCGGCATCGAGCAATCCCTCATGTCCACCATTCACGCCTCCACCGCCAAGCAGAAGGCCGTGGACTCCCGCGGCGGCAGCGACTGGCGCACGGGCCGTTCCATCCTGAACAACATCATCCCTACCTCTACCGGCGCTGCCAAGGCCGTGGGCCGCGTGATCCCCGAGCTAAAGGGTAAAATGACCGGCATGGCCTTCCGTGTGCCTACGGCGGACGTCTCCGTGGTGGACCTGACCGCCCGGCTCAGCAAAACGGCATCCTATGCCGACATCTGCTATGAGATCAAGCACGCCTCTGAGACGTACATGAAGGATATCATCGGCTACACCCGCGATCAGGTGGTATCCACCGACCTGATCGGCAATCCCTGCCCCTGCATCTTCGATGAGACCGCCGGCATCCAGCTGGATCAGGATTTCGTGAAGCTCATAGCCTGGTACGACAACGAATGGGGCTACAGCAATATGGTGGTGCGTATGCTGGAGCATATGCATACCGTGGATATTGCAGATGCCTTTGTAGAGAAGGCGTAAGCGTCTATGCTTTCTATCCCCCGGCCGCAGGCCGGGGGATATTTCCGTCTGCCGCCCTTGTCAACCGTCCCGGGCCGTGGTATGATATAGATAAGGAAGAATACAGGCAGGAAAGGGAGGGCGTATGTATGCTGTTAGCCATTGATATTGGCAATTCCAACATCTCCGTGGGCTTGTTCGACAGGCAAAAGGATCTGCGTTTTCTGGCGTCGCTGGATACCGACAGCCGCAAGACGGCGGATCAGATCAGCATCGATCTACTGAGCCTGTTCACGCTGTACGGCTGCGACATCAAGGAGGTCAGCGGCGCGATCTTCTCCAGCGTCGTCCCGCAGCTGAACTTTATGATGGAAAAGGCGTTGACGCGTCTGCTGGGCAGACCGCCTATGGTGGTAGGTGCCGGCATCAAGACCGGCCTGAACATCCGCATGGAGTTCAACAGCCAGCAGCTGGGCGCGGACATCGTGGCCAGCGCCGTGGCCGCGCTGGAAAAGTACCCCGTTCCCATCATCATGATCGACATGGGGACGGCAACCATCATCTCCTATATCTCCGAAAAGCGCAGCTATGAGGGCGGTCTGATGTTCCCCGGCGTGCGCGTGTCACTGGACGCCCTTTCCCATCACACGGCACAGCTGCCCAGCATTTCATTACAGCACCCCAAGCATCTCATTGGCAAGAATACGGAGGACTGTATGCGCAGCGGCATCGTCTATGGCACGGCCGGTATGCTGGACGGCGTCATCGACCGCATTCGGGAAATGCTCAACGGCACAGAGCCGTCCATCGTGGCCACAGGCTCTAACGCTCCGGTTATCGCCCGGTACTGCCGCAACCATGTGGTCTATGACAAGTATCTGCTGATGGAGGGGCTGTGGGCCATTTATCAGAAGAACAAATGAAAAAGACCTACTTTTATTCTGTCGATCTGATAAAATTCATAAGCTCCCTGATGATCGTGTACTACCATCGATATATTATCGGGTATGAGCGGTTCACATATCCTTTTACCGACGCCTGGATCTTTGTTGAGCTGTTTCTTATGATCACGGGGTACTTTACCTATTGCCACTTTCTGCGGAGCGATGATCCGCACATCGTTCAGTACACACTTTCCAAAATAAAGCGGTTGATGCCCTATGTGGTCTTTACCGTTCTCGCAAGCTATCTGTGCGTGAATTTGCCTCTTTTCTGCGCGGGAGACCTGTATACCGCGGTCAGCAACGCGAAGGACCTGCCGGCGGAATTGCTTCTTATGCGGGCGCTTATCAAATCTCCGGATCAGATGATCTTCTATTGCGGAAACCTCTGGTATTTATCCGCGCTTTTGGTGGTTCTTCCGGTATTCTGTCTGCTGTGTGAAAAATGCAGAAAGTATATTCTGCCAATCGCCTTTGTGTATTGTCCCGTTTACTACATCTATACGGGTGCGTCGGCGGTGACGCTTGCTCCCCGCTGTTTGCTCCGGACACTGGCTGGATTATTGGCCGGCGTGCTGATCTATCACTTGTCCGCTTATGTGCGGGCGCACCCGCGCTTTTCACCTGTGGTTTACACGTTAGCCGAGGGGATGCTGCTTGCATCCGTGTTTGTGGGGCTATATCTGAATTGCAGAAACTTTGAGAACTATGTGATGGCATTTATCCTGTTTCTCACTATCGTGTTCTCCCAGCGAGCGATACAGCTTCCCCTCCGTCCCGAGGCGGCAAATCTGCTGGGAGAGCTTAGTGCGGTCATATTTGTGACCCACGCATTGGCGTTCAACATATGCAAGACGTTTTTGTCCACATACGCACATCGTGATATTGCGTATTACCTGCTCGCTATCGTCATCGCCGGTATCGCATATGGGATACAGCGCGGTGTATCCCATCGACGCCAATTATCTGTGCAATAAAAAGAGCAGGGCAGAATTTATCTGCCCTGTTCTTTTTATATTGATCAGAACGACTCTTTTACTTCGCCAGGATTTTTTTCAGCTTGGCAAAGCGGGGGAGAGAGTCCTGCTTGGGCAGGTCCGGCTCACCCTGGATCAGAGGCAGCGCATACTCGATGAACTGGTGGTTCACGCCGTTGCCCGCTTCGTTGATCCACTCGCGGGGGATCTTCTTCTCCACGTTGGCCACCTCCATCAGAGGGATGAGCTTGGTGCGGCAGGCATACTTGCCGTTCTGCACGCCGCGCTCAAAGCCGATCATACGCCCGTTGATGCCGTTGACGGCGTTCTCCACCGCCACCTTACCGGCCATGTAGGACTCCTCGATGTCCGTCTCGCTGGCCAAATGGGCGGCGCAGCGCTGCAGCAGGTTCAGCTCGATGCCGCGCACCTTCGCGCCGGTCTCCTCCTTCAGCACCTCCGCCAAAATGGTGGCCAGGCCGCCCAGCTGGGCGTGGCCGAAGCCGTCGTTGGCGGCCACCTTGGCCTCGGACACAAAGTCACCGTTCTCATAGTGAATGCCCTCGGACACGGCCACGATGCAGTTGCCCGTCTCGTTATAGACGCGCTTCACGTCCTCGATGAACCGGGGCATACTGAAATCCGTCTCCGGAAGGTAGATCAGATCAGGGCCTGCGCCGTATTCACAGGCCAGGGCCGAGGCGGCCGTCAGCCAGCCAGCGTGGCGGCCCATGATCTCCACCACCACGATCATGCCCTTGTCGTACACGTGGGCGTCCTGGTAGACCTCCATGATGGAGGTGGCGATGTACTTGGCGGCGGAGGCGTAGCCGGGGCAGTGGTCCGTGCCGAACAGGTCGTTGTCGATGGTCTTGGGCACGCCCATCACGCGGCACTCGTAGTCCACAGACTGCATATACTGGTTGATCTTGTTGCAGGTATCCATGGAGTCGTTGCCGCCGTTATAGAAGAAATAGCGCACATTGTGCTTCTTGAAGACCTCTAAAATGCGCTTATAGTCGGTGTCATCCAGCTCAGGGTCGGCGATCTTATACCGGCAGGAGCCCAGGGCGGAGGAGGGGGTGTATTTCAGCAGCCGCAGCTCCTCGGGATCTTCCAGGCCCATGTCGAACAGACGGTCGTTGAGAACGCCCATGATGCCGTGCTCCGCGCCCAGCACCTGGGTGATGGCACCGGACTTCAGTGCCGTGTCGATGACGCCGTAGGCACTGGCGTTGATGACGGACGTAGGGCCGCCGGACTGACCGATGATACACGCGCCGCGCAACTCTTTCATGATGCAATACCTCCAACAAAATGGATTTTTTCTGTTTACAACGGATATTTTACCATGTAGAATACAGAATGTAAACAGTTTGTGCTTGCAAAACGCGAAAAATATGATACAATAGGAATGTTCCATACAACAGGTGCATGACTGCAAATTTTGTGATAAAGGAGACTTTGATATGGCACTGGTTACTTCCAAGGAAATGTTTGCCAAGGCTTACGACGGCGGCTATGCCATCGGCGCTTTCAACGTCAACAACATGGAGATCGTACAGGGCATCACCGAGGCCTGCCAGGAGGAGCACGCTCCCGTGATCCTGCAGGTCAGCAAGGGCGCTCGGGCCTATGCTAACCACACCTATCTGGTGAAGCTGGTGGAAGCCGCCGTGGAGAACTGCCCCGATATTCCCATCGTGCTGCATCTGGATCACGGACCTGATTTTGAAACCTGCAAGAGCTGCATCGACGGCGGCTTTACCTCCGTGATGATCGACGCCTCCTCAAAGCCCTTTGCCGAGAACATCGAGATCACCCGTAAGGTGGTGGAGTACGCCCACGACCACGGCGTGGTGGTGGAAGCCGAGCTGGGCACACTGGCCGGCATTGAGGACGATGTCAAGGTGGCGGACCACGCCGCATCCTACACCCGTCCCGAGGAGGTAGAGGAGTTCGTGGCCAAGACCGGCTGCGACTCTCTGGCCATCGCCATCGGCACGAGCCACGGCGCGTATAAGTTCAAGCCCGAGCAGTGCACCGTCAATGAGAAGGGCATCCTTGTGCCGCCCCCCCTGCGCTTCGACGTGCTGGAGGAGGTCAGCAAGCGGCTGCCCGGCTTCCCCATCGTGCTGCACGGCTCTTCCTCCGTGCCGCAGGAGTATGTGAAGATGATCAACGACCACGGCGGCAAGATGCCCAACGCCATCGGCGTGCCGGAGGAGCAGCTGCGTCAGGCTGCCCGTCTGTCCGTCTGCAAGATCAACATCGACTCCGATCTGCGTCTGGCCATGACCGGCACGATCCGGCAGTTCATGGACGAGCATCCCGACAAGTTTGACCCCCGCGAGTATCTGAAGCCCGCCCGCGCCAACATCAAGGAGCTGGTACGTCATAAGCTCATCGACGTGCTGGGCTGCGCCGGCAAGGCGTAAAAGCGCAGTAAAAAAGAACTTCCGGCCACAGGTCGGAAGTTCTTTTTACGCATTTTTAGTATAAACGAGATATGCTTTACAGCGTTTCTTTGATCTTAGCCGCGATCTGATCCGCCGTCAGGCCGTACTCCCGCAGCACATCCGCCGCCTTGCCGGACTGACCGAACTGGTCGTTGACGCCGATCTTCCGGAACTTGCAGCAGACCTTGCCCATCAGCACGTCAGCCACCGCGTCGCCCAGACCACCGATGACGCTATGCTCCTCCACCGTCACCACGTTGCCGCACTTCTGGGCATATTCGGTGACGCAGGCCGCGTCGATGGGCTTGATGGTATGGACGTTGATGACGCTGATCTCGATACCTTCGGCGGCCAGCAGCCTGGCAGCCTCCAGCGTCTCATTGACCATCAGGCCGCAGGCGAACACGGCGACGTCCTTGCCCTCACGCAGTACGTTGGCCTTACCGATTTCGAAGGGGTAGTCCTCCTCGAACACAGGCGTGGCCAGACGGGCCAGACGCATATAGGCGGGGCCCTGGAACTCCGCCAGTGCGAAGGTGGCCTTGCGGGCCTCGTTGGCGTCGGCAGGGACGATGACGGTCATACCGGGGATCAGGCGCATCAGGCCGATGTCCTCAATGGACTGGTGGCTGCCGCCGTCCTCGCCCACGGAAACGCCGGCGTGGGAACAGCAGATCTTTACGTTGAACTTGGGATAGGCGATGGAGTTGCGGATCTGCTCATAGGCCCGGCCTGCGCCGAACATGGCGAAGGTGGAGCAGAAGGGGATCAGGCCCATGGTGGACAGGCCCGCGCCGATGTTCATCATATTGGCCTCGGCAATGCCGCAGTCGAAGAAGCGATCGGGATGCGCCGCCTTGAAATACTTGCTCATGGTCGCGCCGGCCAAATCGGCATCCAGCACGACGACGTTCTTGTTCTGTTCGCCCAGCTCTACGAGGGCCTTGCCGTATGCCTCACGGGTCGCAATTTTTTCACTCATGGCTCAGTCCTCCAATTCCTTCAGGGCCTGCTGGCGCTGCTCCTCGTTGGGTGCCTTGCCGTGCCAACCCACCTGATTCTCCATAAACGATACGCCCTTGCCCTTCACCGTGTGGGCCAGGATGGCCTTGGGCTTACCGGTCGTCACGGGCGCACTGAGCGCCGCCTCGACGGCATCCAGATCGTGACCGTCGATCTCGTAGAGGTCGAAGCCGAAGGCCCGCAACTTGGCAGCCAAGTCACCAAGGCTCATGACCTCGTCGTTGCTGCCATCGATCTGCAGACCGTTGTTGTCCACGATGACGGTCAGGTTATCCAGCTTATAGTGCGCGGCGGACATCAGCGCCTCCCAGATCTGACCCTCCTGACACTCGCCGTCACCCAGCAGGGTAAAAACCTTGATACCCTTGCCCTGCACCTTCGCGCCCAGCGCCATGCCCACGGCGATGGAGCAGCCCTGGCCTAAAGAACCGGTAGAGGCATCCACGCCGGGGACTTTCTTGCAGTCGGGATGGCCCTGCAGGATGCTGTGGAGCTGCCGGAAATTCTTGAATTCGTCACGGCTGATAAAGCCCAGCTCCGCCAAAACAGCGTAATAGCAGGGGGCGGCGTGGCCCTTACTCAGCACAAAACGGTCACGGTTTTCCATGTGGGGCTGTGCGGGGTCAATGCGCATGTGGTTGTAGAACACGCTGGCCATCAGCTCCACCGCCGACAGAGAGCCGCCGGGGTGGCCGCTTCCGGCGTTGGCCGTCATATTGATGATGTCCCGGCGCATCTGACGACACACGCCGGACAATTCTGCTTTGTTCATGGGAGACCTCCATTTCACATTCTTCTAACATCATAGAATATCGCATTTCCGCCTCAAAGTCAATCAATACCATGCGTATCCGGCAAAAAAATCCGTGCAGGCGGAGGTTTCGCGGCATATACTGAAGCGGAGGGATGTGACGATGGTTTTCAGACCCTACGACCGTCTCCGCGCGGTCATTTACGCCCATCGGTGGGCCTACGGACGTAATCCCCAGTTCTACGACTATGAGGAGATCGGCGGCGACTGCGCCAACTTTGCCTCTCAGTGCATCTATGCGGGCACGGGCGTGATGAACTATACGCCGACCTACGGCTGGTACTACATCAACAGCAACGACAAATCGCCGTCCTGGACAGGGGTGGAGTATCTGCGGGACTTCCTGACCCGGGAGCAGCGGTCTCTCGGCCCGACGGCTCTGGAGACGCAGGATCTGTCCCGCGCCATGCTGGGCGATGTGATCCAGCTGCGCTTTGACGACGGCGAAACGTTCCAGCACTCGCCGGTGGTGGTGCAGCCCAGCTCCAGCGGTGACCCGGATAAAATACTGCTGGCGGCCCACAGCGTGGACGCGGACTGGCGGCCGCTGAGCAGCTATCCCTATCAGGAGTACCGGGTGCTGCACGTGCTGGGCTTTTACGACGAGTAGGGCAGGGGAGGGCACAATAAATTCACCATGCAGCGGCGACCTGACGATGATCAGACGCATCAAAGACTGAAGAACCCGGGGGAGTTCATCACTCCTCCGGGTTCTTTTCGTCAATTTTCCCTTTCATAGTAATGTGTGACAAGGGATTTGCCTTTGCAGCTACACGCAGTGCCTCGTTGTCGATATGGGTGTATATCTCGGTGGTGTTCAGGTGCTCGTGGCCCAAAACCTCCTGCACCGCCTTTACATCCACGCCGTTTTGCAGCATCAGCGTGGCCGCCGTGTGCCGCAGCTTATGGCTGGAGTATTTTTCGCTGTCCAGCCCGGCGGCGGAGAGGTGCTTCTTCACCAGCGCGTGGACCATGGAACGGCTGATGCGCTTGTTCTGTCCGGACAGAAAGAGAGCGTTATGATCTTTACCGGTGATGGGCCGCCGCACCGCCAGATGCCGCGACAGCGCGTCCTTGCACGCCTGGTTCAGGTACACCACGCGCACCTTGTTGCCCTTGCCCAGCACCCGCAGCGCGTCGTCCTGCATATCGGTGATGTCCAGGCCGATCAGTTCGGAAATACGCAGGCCGCAGTTCAGAAACAGCGTCAGGATGCAGTAATCACGCTCCCGATTCGGCCCGTCCACCGCGTCCAGCAGGGAAATGCTCTCGTTCAGCGTCAGATAGCGGGGGAGAGCCTTCATCTGCTTGGGTGTGTCTACATCCTTGCAGGGATTATCCTCCAATAAATGACGTTTGTTGCATATATAGTTGAAAAAGGAGCGGATCGTGGCCAGTTTTCGCGCCCGGGAAGCCGCGTTCAAACCTTTGTTAGAATTTTCACTATGTTGATGCTGTACGCGTTCGCGGCTCAAATACGTCATATAGCCATAGATGTCCGTCAGTGTGATGCTGTGTAGAAACGGCAGGTCAATATCCCGGATGTCGATGGCGTCCAGCGGCTTATCACGCAGCGCCGGATCACGGATCTGCTTCATGTAGCGGAAAAAATTCCGCATATCTAGGTAGTATTCGTCCACCGTTCGCTGGGAGTGCGCTTTGATGGTTTCATGATAACTGAGAAAATCCAGCAGCAGCTTCGGCGAGTCTAAACGATAATCCATAGCGTAAACGCTTGAAAGTCATATATGTATGTGCGGAGTGCCGCGGCGCGAACACTGAACACTGGCGCGGAATGCGCCATATCACGAGGATGCGTTCCGTAGTCGAGCTTGCCAGTAAACGCCGTATTCCATGAAAAATCGCGTTTGCCCTCCACTCGATTGAACAAAATTTTTATTTTGTTCAATCGCCTGTCCCCAGAATTCCCGTTCCCTGCCGGGCGCGGTTTTCCTTTTTGGTGCGATTGAACAAAATTGAGATTATTGTTCAATCAGGGGCACGACCCCTGCCCAACTCCTCCAAGCGTCTCCTCCTTCTTCAATGATAGCGGGGCGGCCTGCGGCCATCAGTGACCGACCTACCCACGGCCTAACGATACCGCACGCAAGCCCAGTTGTCAACTGCGACTTTACACCGCTCTACATGGCCATCATGCTTCGCATCTCCTCGAAGCACCCCGGCGCTTCTCAAGCAGCAGGTCAGCCATCGCGTAGATGCTCGTTACCGCCGTGCTACTGTGGTTCAGCGCCCGCCGCACTCGCTCAATGTCCCCGTACTTTTCCAGCAGCTTCACGGCATAGACCTTCCGGGCGCTGTGCGTCCCGATGTTCTGCGGTAGCCGGAACGCCCGCTGTGCCCGCTTCACGTCCGCCCAAACTGCCTGTCTTGTCTTGGGCCGTTTCCCGTCCCTGCCGGGGAACGCCCACTCCTCCCCGGCCTGACGCTGGATAGCTTCCAGCAGCGGCACGGGAAGCCCCATCCGGCGGCGCTTCCCGGTCTTTTGCTCGAAGTACCAAAAGGACGGCTGTAACTGCTCCGTCCGCAGCCGCAGCACGTCCCCGATACGCGCCCCGTTGTGTAAAATCACCCGCATAATGAGCTGGTTTTGCGGCATCAGCGCCGCCAAAACCCGCCCCACCTCTTTGTCCAGCAGGTATTCCGTTGTCATATATCCCCGGTCTCCCCTCTCTTTTCTCCGGGCCATTCCGGCCCGCCGCCAGCCCGCAGCCCGCCCCTGGCGCGGGGGCGCGGCCCGGCTTTACTTTCCTGAAAATGTCAATTCACATTCGGGGTCTCGTGGCGCAGGTCGAATGTCAGCACCCGTGCGTCATGGCCCTGGTCGCGCATGGCCCGGCAGATGATGTTGGCTATCCACATATCCCGGTAAATATCCACACTGCCGTCAGCCGCCCGCAACGGTCATCACCCATCACTTTTTCACCCCCTCAGTCTTGAAATGCACCATCCCGCATTCCAGCCCCGGTATGGTGACGGTGTCCGCATTTTGGGACACCTCCCCCCAGTCCGTATTCAGATACTCCACGTCCGGCTTGTCCAGCTTGCCGCCGTGCCAGTACCACCGCCCGCCAACCTTGTCGTCGCCCTTGGTGATGTACTTGCAGACGTAGCCGACGGCAGCGCCGTACTCGCCGTATACCTCAATGGCCGTGGTGAAGCCCCACGGCCAGCGGGGAAGATTGTATATCACCTGCCCGCGCTGTGTCGTGTGGCCGCTGTCGCGGCCCTCCACAGCGTCGTTGAAGAAGCCGTGGAAGTGTATCGCCCCATCCTTGTGCCGTTCCGGCACAAGGACGTAAGCGAGGCCCGCCCGCCTGACCATGTTGTCCAGCCAGTTCTTCGTGACCCGGAGGACTTCGCCGTCGTCCCACCTGTCCACTTTCTCCTTGTCGAAGGTCAGCGTCACGAAGTATCGGAACGGGTTCGCATACGCGAGGTCGCGCACCGCTCCGACGGCCCGCCGTCGTGCGCGGCGCTTGTTCTCCTCGGCCCTCCGCTGCTCCGCAGCCGTCGGGCCTCCGTCCCCCTCAATGGCCTTGCGCTCCATGAGCGCATAGGCCGTTTCGGGGTCTGTCGGCAGCTCCGGCCACTCGGCCACGCTGCGCGTGGCCTCGAAGCCCGGTCGCCTGAATATGCGCCGCTCCGCGGCGCATATCAAGGCGCTGCCGTCCGGGTATCTCCGAATGATGGTATTCACGCGAATACCACCTGATGTCTCGCTGCCGGGCAACAGCTCGTTATGGGGTCTCCACTCCATGATTTTGCTTGACGAAATTCTGTCCCTATATCAAGTATAGGGGGAAGTGCTGCGCCGATGGATTTCCAGCGAGTTCAACATCATTCAAGCTCTATTCAAATTCCGTCAAGCAAAATTCAAGTTCCGTTCAAGTTTCTTTCAAGTTCTATTCAAACTCGCTGCGTATCGGTATCTCCCGGCCCTCCTCGGCCCTCCGTGCCGTTCAGACGGCCCGGGGGGCGCTCGGTCGGGCCGCGGCTTGTGCGCGGCCTGAAGGCCGCTTACAAGCCTTCAAAGGTATGCCGCGCACATTCGCGCCCGTCTCCGGCCCGCCTGTCGCCGTCGCGCCCGTGGCCCTCCGGGCCGCTGCGCTCCGCCCGGCGGGCCTCCGCGGCTTCGCTGGCGTGCTGCGTTCGCTCCGCTCCGTGC
>UMGV01065468.1_pt1 | contig 16641 bp, 17 predicted proteins | sample 1965361 | NCBI WGS metagenome assembly UMGV01 (sample SAMEA4836081, study PRJEB28245) | human gut metagenome | biome: gut microbiome; material: fecal sample | place: Denmark | collected 2008
CTGTTATACCATTTGTAGATATTCCGTTATACCATTTGTGTATAATAGCATAAAACGTGGGCACACATGGCATTATTTACACGATAGAGCCACTGGGTTTCAAATAAAATGTTTAATTTTGTAAATGATATTAAATATTCACTGTCATTTATAATATATCGCACAACAATGAATACTAACAAACTCGCCATCGTGGTAGTAGTGTTCTTAGCCACACTTTTCACTGTAAAGGCTAAGGCACAAACCAATGCACAAGTATTATACGATTTTGGTTCCGACCGTAAGTTTGTAACCCTCACCCTCGAGATGTTCAAGCAAGACAAGTGGGGAAGCACCTACTTCTTTGTTGATCACGACTTCAACTACGACAAGGTTACCGACTCGAAACACAATGTATCACTGGGCGGCACCTATACCGAGATATCACGCGCCCTTAACTTCTGGCAAAACTCGAGCCTGAAGAACTGGAGCTTGCACGCTGAATATAACGGTGGCATCTATGCCTCCTACCCCATCAACAACGCTTGGCTCTTTGGTGTAGAATATTTCATGCACGACAAGGCGTTCAAGAACACGCTCACCCTCGAAGCCCTCTACAAAACCATTCGCAAGAAAGGGCAAAACGTGCCCATGCAGTTTACAGCCGTATGGGCTTGTAACGACATCTTCGGCGTTAAGGGCCTGAAGTTTAACGGCTTTGCCGACTTTTGGTGGGAGACACACGGGGTAGACTATCGCGAAGACGGCTGCGACACCAAGCACACCGTGTTCCTCTCTGAGCCTCAGCTATGGTATAATGTAGGCCAGCACTTTGGCTGCGAAAACCTGAGCATAGGTGGCGAGGTAGAGTTGACAAACAACTTTGGATCGACAGGCGGCATCAAATGCCGTCCATGTCTTGGTGTGAAATGGGATTTCTAATCCTCATCACCACAACCTAATAACAACAAAAAAAACAACCCTTCTTATCAATGGCAAATGATATATACGATCCGCTGGACGAATATGTCAAAACGTTTCGCCCAAAATTTGAAAAGGTAGCCCGAGACACCTTCGCACAGCTGGCACAAGAGGCACAGATAGACGTAAAAGCCAACCAAGAAACATGTAGCCGGCTATACGACACCGAAGAAGAACTTGAAACCATAAAGAAAAACTATTGGTGGACTCGCTTCTTCTGCACACTGCTATGGATAGCAGTGGTGATCAGTGGCCTCGTGCTCTACGAAAACCAAAAAACAATAGACGACGCTACCTTCTACACCATCGTCATGGCGATGGTGGCGGCTCTGCTATGCCTGCTCATCAAGATACACCCACAAATGCGACGCCTCAACGACGAGCGCGACGAGCTTGAACAGTCGACCTACGATATTGAGCAAGAGGCATGGCGGCAGATGGCCCCTCTGAACCGTCTGTACGACTGGGATATGCTCGCACGTATGATAACGGCCACGGTGCCCAAGATTGAGTTCGACCCCTACTTCACCTCGCAACGACTGGCCGACCTAAAAGAGCGGTACGGCTGGGACGACGATTTTAACGAAGAACGATCAGTAATTTACGCCAACACGGGCCTCATCAATGGAAACCCCTTTGTGCTATGCCGCACACGCAAGATGGAGATGGGCACCAAGACCTACTATGGATCAAAAACCATATACTGGACCACATACGAGACCGACAGCGATGGCAAAGAGCATGCCGTAGAACACAGCGAAACGCTTACCGCCAGCGTAACCGCCCCCTACCCCGAATATTATGAGCGCACACGCCTATTTTATGGCAACACCGCCGCCCCCGACCTCACCTTTTATCGCGAGAGCAGTGGGCTGGTCAACCGCGAGGGGTCGCTCTCTTACAAGTGGCAGAAGTTTAAGTTGAAGCGTAAGGCGCGCGACCTCGACAATAGCGACTATGCCATGATGACGAACGAAGCGTTTGAGGTGGCCTTCAACACCAGCGACCGCAACAGCAACCAGCAGTTTGCCTTGCTCTTCACACCCCTGGCACAAGAAAACATGCTAAAGTTGCTGAAAGACAAATGGACGGCCTATGGCGACGACTTCGACTTTATAAAAGACCGTATGATCAACACTATCGTGGCCGAACATATACAATCGGTAAACCTTGATATGAACCCACGACAGTTTGACGACTACGACTATGCCCGTGCCGAAAAAGACTTTTATAGTATCAACGCTGACCAATTCCGCGCCATCTATTTCACATTTGCGCCCTTGCTCTGCGTGCCTATGTATCAGCAAATAAGGCCGAAAGAAGACATCTATGGGCGAGAGATGAAACAAGAAAGCTGTTTCTGGGAACACGAAGCGCTGGCCAACCACTGGGGGCAACAGCATTTTCAAGACCCATCGTGCGTGACCGACTGCATACTGAAAACCGAAGAGGGCCCCACCGTTGATGGCGTAAAACAGATAACCGTGTATGCCCACGGCCACTATTGCGAAGAGCGCGTAAGCTACATATCAAAACTTGGAGGCGATGGCGATTGGCACGACGTGCCCGTTTACTGGGACGAATATCTGCCTGTAACAGGTGAAGGCACCTTACGCCTGACCGAAGATAACGAGGCCGACGACCCTGAAGCCACTCCACAACAGCGCATCAACCGCATCAACAAGGTGCTGTCTGACACGCACATGAAGCGATACCGCAAACATATTGCGTCAAGCATATAGCATTAATCATCAGTGAGCGTGGTATAACACACGCTCACACAAGCATTTAGCGCCATAAAAGCAAGGCTACTGTAAGCCCAAAAGCAGCCTTTTGTTTTCTAAAAAGCCACAAACAGTTTTCTAAAACCCACAAAAAAGTCATCTCACAACGGTCGATATGAACATGTGCATCGACCGTTACGAACATGAGCATCGACCGTTATGAACATGTGCATCGACCGTTACGAGATAACTTTTTCATGGGTTTACCACAACTTTTCGATTGTTTTCACCCCCTTTTTCCGTTGTTTTCGCCCCATTTTTCCATTGTTTTCGCCCCCACTATCCCTTGTTTCCACATAACATACACCTTCTTTTCCTGAAACACTTCACACGGCATTAACACTTTTACTGAAACACTTCACACTGCATTAATACTTTTACTGAAACACTTCACACAGCATTAACAATTTTACTAAACGGATGAACCCTACAAGTAGGACGGTGGTCTCCGCGCCCCGTCCTCCATCACCCAGCACATCTAAATAGATAATCATCAATAGCCCCTCCCCCGCGCCGCGCTAACGCACGGCTTTCCCCTCCCCGTTGGAGAGGGGAGTAAATAGCATTGCTTGTTGCTGGAGGATGGGGCACAGAGACCACTGTCCTACTTTGATTTGCCTTGTCTTGGCAATAAAAATGAATAAAATGTTTTTGTATTGTCTTTAATTTGCACTATCTTTGCATAAGATAAAATCGACAGGAGGAATTTATGAACATGTCATCAACATCAAATCAGGCTATTTTATCTAATCAAGGCGCAATGACATCCTTTAGATATGCTGGCTACAACATTCGTTTCCGTACGCCTACAATACTTAAAAAGTATACAGAAGTAAAGACGTGGGATGATGGATACCTCGTTGTCATGGCCGATTATGATGGTATGGGAATAACAGAAGAATATATTGACCTTGTTCCAATCCTTCAAAACCTATACATCAACCCGAAGACCTTTTTGAAAAATATTAAAACTGTAAAAATTGGCAACTATGAACCCTAACGTTTTTTAAATGTTTAGTATTTACGGCGCCACAACAAAGTAGGACGGTGGTCTCCGTGCCCCGTCCTACTTTGATTTGCTTTGTCCATCACATGAATTCTTCACTCTTCACTTAACTACGCCCCGTCCTACGTTTAAGCTACATCATTTTGCACAAGTGTTCTGTTCTGTCTGCCAAGAACAAGTGCCGAAAATGTGAATAAGCTCTTTTAGATGGCGGCGAAACAAAATTTTCACCTTTTTTGTATAATAATATAGGTACAACTCCGTTATTATAGCGTGTTTAAACGCAGTTACATTATATTAGCATTGCTTGCATCTGTCGCTACAGCGGCACATGCCCAGTACGACGCGTCGTTCAGCCACTATTTCGACCTCGAGCCAACGTTTAATGCGGCGGCAGTGGGAAAGCAGTCGAAGTTGAACATCGCGGCGGCATACGCCATTGATATGGCGGGCTTTGAGCACAACCCAAACACGATGTATGCGGGCGCCGACATGCCTGTGAGGTTTTTGGGTGCGCTGCACGGCGTGGGTCTGCAGTTTATGAACGACAAGATAGGCCTCTTTTCACACCAACGCATTGCCGTGCAATATGCCTATAAGAGCAGGCTGCTGGGCGGAACGCTGAGCATAGGTGTGAACGCAGGATTGCTGAGCGAAGGCTTTGATGGCTCGAAGGTTGACGTTGACGAAAGCAACGACCCCGCACTGGCCACTACCGACATTAAGGGCAACGCCTTCGACATAGGGGCAGGCCTTTACTACACCCACGGGCCGTGGTATGCGGGCATTTCGGCCACACACCTCACAGCACCGCTGGTGCGCATGGGCGAGAAGAACGAGCTGCAGATTGACCCCACCTACTATATTACGGGTGGCTACGAAATAAAACTGCGCAACCCCTATCTCACCATCAAAACATCGGCATTAGGCAGAACAGATGGGGTAGCGTGGCGTGCCGACGTTACAGGCCGACTGGTTTACACCAACGAGAAAAGGGTGATGTATGCTGGACTGGCCTACAGCCCTACCAACTCGGTGACACTGCTCATTGGCGGACGCGTACACGGCGTGATGTTGGGCTATAGCTACGAGTGCTACACATCGGCCATCAGCCCTGGCAACGGTAGCCACGAGCTGTTCATAGGTTACCAGATGGACCTGAACATGACAAAGAAAGGAAAGAATAAACATAAAAGCGTAAGAATACTTTAACATCATGATGAAAATAAGAATAGTACCCTTGCTGATGGCGGCGTTCATCGCCCTGACCGTCAGCGCTTGCTTCGGCGGAAGAGCCGCGTCAGGTTCGGGCCGAGGCGGCGAACTGGTAGGCGTGGGCGGAGGCCGAGGTTTCAGCGAGCCCACTCCCTTCGGCATGACCAAGGTGAGCCGTGGCTTCTTGCACATGGGCCTTCAGAAAGAAGACAGCCTGTGGGGCATGAAAACGCCGAAGAAAGACATCTCGGTAGACGGTTTTTGGATGGACGAAACCGAGGTAACAAACTCAAAATACAAACAGTTTGTGTTCTGGGTGCGCGATAGTATTCTGCGCACACGTATGGCCGACCCTTCGTATGGTGGCGACGAAACCTACATGATAACTGAGGATAAGAATGGCGACCCCGTAACGCCACACCTGAACTGGAAGAAGCAGCTGCCACGCAAACCCAACGAAGACGAGCAGCGCGCCATAGAGAGCCTTTACATTACAAACCCCGTAACAGGTGAGAAGATGCTCGACTATCGTCAGCTAAACTATCGCTACGAGGTGTACGACTATACCACCGCAGCGTTGCGTCGCAACCGCTTGAACCCCAACGAGCGCAACCTGAACACCGATGTTACCATCGACCCCAACGAGGTGGTGATGATATCGAAAGATACCGCATACATTGACGACGAAGGACGCATTGTAAGACAAACCATCAACCGACCGCTGTCAGGACCCTGGGACTTCTTAAACACCTACATCGTGAACGTGTATCCCGACACCACAGTATGGGTGAACGACTTCCGCAACTCGGACAACGAGGCCTACCTGCGCAACTACTTCTCAAACCCCACCTATAACGACTATCCTGTGGTGGGCGTAACATGGGAACAGGCCAACGCCTTCTGCGCTTGGCGCACCGACTATCTGCTGAAAGGCCTCGGCCCCGAGGCACGCTATGTGCAACGCTATCGTCTGCCCACCGAAGCCGAATGGGAGTATGCAGCGCGCGGAAAAGAGGGCACCGAGTTTCCGTGGGAGCATGAAGACGTGAAGAGTGGCGAGGGATGCTTCTTTGCCAACTTTAAACCCGACCGTGGCAACTATACGCAAGACGGAAACCTCATCACATCAAAGGTGGGTATCTATAATGCCAATAGCAACGGACTGTATGATATGGCGGGCAATGTGGCCGAATGGACCAGCACAGTATATACTGATGCGGGCGTAGATGCCATGAACGACCTGAACCCTCAGCTCGAATATAAGGCAGCCAAGGAAGACCCCTACAGCCTGAAAAAGAAAAGTGTGCGCGGTGGATCATGGAAAGACCCCGAGTCGTTCATACGCTCGGCATGGCGCACATGGGAATATCAAAACCAACCCCGCTCTTACATTGGCTTCCGCTGCGTGCGCAGCCTCGCCAGTACGTCAAGTGTGAAACAGAAAAAAAGCAAGAAAAGATGACAAAGTATAGTAAGTATAACGTGATATACCGTCTGCAAAAGTGGATGGACAGCGTGCCTGGACAAACCTTCCTCAACTATGCCTATAGCTGGGGTGCATCGGTCGTAATTCTCGGAACTCTCTTCAAACTGACCCACCTTCCGGGTGCCAACTTCTGGCTGTTCTTGGGTATGGGCACCGAGGTTTTCGTGTTCTTCCTCTCGGCCTTCGACCGCCCCTTCGACAAGACAGCCATAGGCATGGATCTGCCCACGCATCTCGACGACGATGAAGAGAAAGAAGAAAAGGAAGAGGTGGCTAACGCTGTAAACATGGGCACCACTGTGATAGGGGGCACTCCCGCAAATGGCGCCACAATAGAAGGTGGCAACGCTATAATAGAAGGTGGCAACGCCGTGGGGGGCACTATTATAATAGGTGGCAACATGGGCGCTGGCTCGCTGGAAGAACAGCAACAGGCGTCAAACGAGCTGGCCGATGCACAAAGCAACTATGTGGAAGAACTGAAGAAACTGACCGAAACCTTGCAAAAGGTGGCAGAGCAGAGCGAACGTTTGACCCGCGACAGCGAGGAGATGGAAAACCTGAACCGCACACTCACCGGCATCTGCAAGGTGTACGAGATGCAGCTTAAGGGTGCCAGCCAGCAGATTGGAACCATCGACCAGATTAACGACCAAAGCCGACGCATGGCACAGCAGATAGAACAGCTGAACAGCATCTATGCACGCATGATTGAGGCGATGACCGTTAATATGAATTTAAAGGTTAAAGAATAAACAATGGCAATAAAGAAAAAACCGATATCGCCACGCCAGAAGATGATCAACCTGATGTATGTCGTCCTCATGGCCATGCTCGCCCTCAACGTCTCGACCGAGGTGTTAGATGGTTTCTCGATTGTGGAAGAAAGCCTCAACCGAACAACCGCCAACTCGTCAAAAGAGAACGAGAGCCTATACGGTAACTTTGCCGAACAGATGAAAGCTAACCCGCAAAAGGTGAAAGCATGGTTCGACAAGGCTACTGAGGTGAAGCGCATGAGCGATTCGCTATACAACTATGCCCAAGAGCTGAAGGTGGCCATCGTGAAAGAGGCCGACGGCAAGGATGGCGACGTGCAAGCCGTGAAAGCCAAAGACAATCTTGAGGCGGCAAGCACCATTATGCTGGCACCAGGATCAGGGCAAGGCAAGAAACTGTTTAGCGCCATCAACCACTTTCGTGAGCGCATACTGACCATGGTGACCGACCCACAACAGAAGGCTATCATTGCCAGCAACCTCACCACAAAGGTGCCACGCAATGCCAGCACGCTGGGCAAGAACTGGCAAGAATACATGTTTGAAGATATGCCTGTGGCTGGTGCCATAACGTTGCTCTCGAAACTGCAGAGCGACGTGCGCTATGCCGAGGGCGAGGTGCTGCACACGCTGGTGGCCAATATCGACATGAAAGATATTCGTGTGAACAAGCTCAGCGCCTTCGTCATTCCCGAGTCGCGCACCGTTATCAGTGGCGACCTGTTCAAAGCACAAATCGTAATGGCGGCCGTCGACACCACACAGCAGCCAGAGATATATGTGGGCAGACAGCGCATAAACAGTAGCCAATATCAGTTTACGGCTGGAAGCGTGGGTGAGCACAGCTTTGGCGGATATATCACCATGCGCGATGGAAATGGTAACACGATACGGCGCGACTTCACACAGAAATATACTGTGGTAGGACCCAGCGCTACCGTGTCGGCCGACCTGATGAATGTGCTGTATGCTGGCTACGACAACCCAGTAAGCATCTCTATCCCTGGCGTGCCCTTGAGCAGCGTGTCGGCATCGATGGAGGGCGGCGGCTTTAAGTCGATAGGCATGGGCCGATATATTGCTCGCCCCACAGCTGTGGGCAAAGATGTAACCATTAATGTGGCCTCGAACGACAACGGACGCACACGACAGATGGGTAAATATACCTTCCACGTGCGCAAGTTGCCCGACCCCACGGCCTATCTACAAATTGGCACCTCACGTTTCCGCGAGGGTGGACTGTCAAAGGCGGCCATCATGGGTGTTGACCAACTGAACGCGGCCATCGACGACGGTATTCTCGACATACAGTTCCGTGTAACGGGCTTCGAAACCGTGTTCTTCGACAATATGGGTAACGCTGTGCCTATGGCGTCGAACGGTGCACACTTCTCTGAGCGCCAGCGCGATACCTTCCGTAAGCTCTCACGCAACAAACGCTTCTATATTGCCAATATTACGGCTGTGGGCCCCGATGGCATCTCGCGCAAGCTCACAGGCAGTATGCAGGTAATTGTGAAGTAACCCCATAAAGCGAAACAATAATAAACAATCATATAATGAAACGCATTATCACCATATTGCTCGCAGCCTGCACGTTGCCGGGTATGATGCAGGCACAGCCCGCCGCACGACGTCAGCAACAGCAGCAAGCAGCCAAGCAGCAGAGTAGCCAGCTTACCACACGCGCACAGATATCGTTCCCCACACAAGAGGCCATGAGCGAAGACGTGGTGTGGCGACGCGACATATACCGCGAGATAGACATCACACGCGACGAGAACGCCGCCCTCTACTACCCCGTTGAACCCGTAGGGTCGCAAATGAACCTCTTCACCTATATCTTTAAACTGGTGATGCGACGTTCTGTCAACGCCTACGAGTATCGTCTCGATGGCAACGAGGTGTTTAACGATGCCGCTAAGGTGAACTTGAAGTCGATACTTGACAACTATCACATCTTCTACGAGCGCACCGACCGTGGCATACACATCGACGATAGCGACATTCCGTCAAAAGAGGTGACAGCCTATTATCTGAAGGAGAGCACCTACTTTGACCAGCGCTCGGCCACCTTCCACACCAAGGTGCTGGCCTTGTGCCCTATCTTGAAGCGCGAAGACGACTTTGGCGATGCCGCTACCTCATACCCACTGTTCTGGATAAAGTATGACGAGCTGGCCCCCTTCCTTACAAAGCAAACCGTGATGACGAGCAACCTGAACAACGCTGCCACCATGAGCATGGACGACTTCTTTACCAAGAACCAGTATAAAGGTAAGATATACAAAACCAATAATATGCTGGGAAAAACCTTGGCACAATACTGCCCCACCGACACGGCCATGGCACGCGAACAGAAGCGCATTGAGGGCGAACTGACGGCCTTTGAGAAGAACATCTGGGGCGATCAGGCTCGAAAAGACTCGCTCGACAGCATTGCTAAGCTTGATAAGAAAGAGCTGAAGAAAACCAAGCGCACACGCTCGGCCAAGACGGCACGCACCACAAGCACCAAGGTGAAGAAAACACCGCGCAGCAAGTCGACATCAAGCTCATCAGGCAGCAAGGCTCGCGTATCGGTGCGTCGTGAAAGACATTAAACAGGGCCTTCTACTGCCCTCAATAACAATAAAAGAAAAGAGAGATAGAGTGTATAAATAATAGAACAATTAAAATTAATAGGTAAAAGTATGAAAAAAATCTTTATGCTTTTGGCCATGATCGTCACCATGACGGCAGCCAACAACGCATCAGCACAAATTAAGTTTGGTCTTAAAGGTGGTGTAAACGTTACCGATATGTCGCTGAACAGCAGCGTGTTCGATGCCAGCAACCGCACAGGCTTCTTCGTAGGTCCTACCATCAAGGTACAGTTGCCATTGGTAGGCTTAGGCATCGATGCTTCAGCCTTGTACGACCAGCGCGAAGCAAAAATCAAAGTGGGCAACACCACTACAAAGGAAACATTGCGTAGCCAGGCTATCAACGTGCCCATCAACCTTCGTTATGGATGGGGCTTGAGCAGCATGGCCAACATCTTCTTGTTTGCGGGTCCGCAGTTTGGCTTCAACGTAGGCGACAAGGATCAGAAAATTACGGAAAGCTCAACATGGAGCGTGAAGAACTCAAACTTCAGCCTCAACTTTGGTGCTGGTGTTACCTTGCTCAGCCACCTGCAGCTCACTGCCAACTATAACGTGGTATGCGGCAAAACTTCTGACGCTACTATAACAGAAGGTATTGAACAGCTCACAAATAAAGAGGTGCGCAGCCGTGCCAATGCATGGCAGATTGCATTGGCTTACTACTTCTAAAAAATTGACTTGAGCTAAAGTAGGATAAAACATTAAAAAGCCGCCCTATCACAGGCAATGTGATAAGGCGGCTTTTTGTTTAGATTTGTTGCACATACAAGAACTTTTGTGCAAGAAAGGCCGGATCATATGTTAATAGATATTAAACAAATAAAGATTAGTTAGGTAAAACATAACAATTTATATACCTTTGCAAACAATTTTTTAAAGGTAATTAAGATGAATAAATTAAAAACAGCCTGTTTGCTTGCAGCGATTGCATCAAGCAGTGCTTCATTTGCAGGCGGACTGCTGACAAACACCAACCAAAACATTGCTTTCAATCGAATGATGAGCCGTGAGGCTTCTATTGGCATTGATGGTGTTTACTACAACCCCGCTGGCGTAGTATTTATGGGCGAAGGCCACCACTTGTCTATCAACTGGCAGCTGGCTTACCAAACTCGTACCATCAACAACGACTATGAACTGTTCTACAACAACGTAAAAAACCCCACCACACCACGCGACTTTAAAGGTGAGGCTTTTGCACCCGTTATTCCCTCTTTCCAATATGCCTATAACAAAGGACGCTGGTCATTTCAGGGCAACTTTGCTTTGACTGGTGGTGGCGGCAAGTGTACCTTCGACAATGGTCTGGGATCATTTGAAAAGATTGTTGCCGAAACCGCTATGGCAGCCAGCCAGCTGGCCACAGGGATCGACCGTGTAGCCTCGGCCTATCATGTGCCTAATATTTTCTCAACCAATGCCATGTTTGGAAGCGATGGTAAATATAGCTACGACAGCTATATGCACGGCCGTCAATACTACTTTGGATTGTCGGTGGGAGCCGCTTATAAGGTTACCGACAACTTCAGCGCCTATGCAGGCGTACGTGGTCTCTACGCTACCAGTAACTATTATGGCTATGTGCGCGACATCAAGGTAGGAAACATGCCCCTGTATCAGGTGCTGGACGCTACTAAGACCTACGCCGCCGACATTGAACTGAGCTGCGACCAGAACGGTATTGGTTTTACACCTATAATTGGCATCGACTTTAAAACGGGCCGCTGGAACTTCTCAGCTAAGTATGAGTTTAAAACTCGTATGCGCTTGAAGAACAAAGCGGTAAACCAGTCGCCCAGTATCGGTAACCTGCCCAACAACCTGTATGCTGCATATATTAAAAACGGTGTGTCTGACGCTACCGCTAGAGCAATTCTTGGCAACGACGCGATCAAGGGCGCTATGCTGCAGCTGAAAGGACAGTTTGACAAAGAACTGGACCACGCTATCGGCGAATATGAAGATGGCAAGAAGATTGCTGCCGACATTCCGGCATACCTCTCCCTTGGTGCTGGCTATAGCCCTATCGACGCGTTGCGTATCAACGTAGGTTTCCACTGGTTCGACGATAAGAATGCTACCTCATACAACAACCGTAACAAACTGCTCGACCGTGGTACATTAGAGTATAACGCTGGCGTTGAGTATGACGTGAACAAGAAAATTACCGTGAGCGGTGGCTGGCAGAACACAAGCTATGGTTTGAGCGACGAGTATATGGAAGACCGCTCGTTCGTGGTAAGTTCTAACTCGGTGGCCCTCGGCGGCGTATGGCATATAAACAAGAAAATGGACTTGAACGTGGCTTATTTCCACACCTTCTACGACCATAAGAAGACCAGCGAGCAACTGAACACAGGCGCAGCTAATGCACCTACCTACAAAGCCGACTACACACGTAACAACAACGTGTTTGGTGTAGGTTTAGACATACACTTCTAACACAAACAAAGGTATTTAAACCCCAAACGGTCATTAGGCCGTTTTGGGTTAAAACACAAAAAACGCCCTACAAATGAACTAAGAAAAGTTTATTTTGAACAGTATCGCAACGAAACCATAATGAATTTAGGAGGAAACGGGGAGCATCGAGCTTGCAAAAGCTATGATGCTCCCCCCTTTTTTATCTTATTTCTTGTCGCACTTTGTTTTTATCAGTACCTTTGCATGTAATTTCAACAATATCGTTTAGCAAAAAATACTGATATGAACAAACGCGAATATATGCGAACCAACGCCGAGTGGTTGGCCGAGAAAGCAAAAGAAGAAGGCGTGATGGCACTGCCCCGTGGCATTTATTATAAAGTGCTGGCTGAAGGTAATAACGATGGACGGCACCCTTCACCCCGAAGCATCATTACCGCCCACTATACGGGCAAGACCATCAACGGAAAGAAGTTTGACAGCAGCCGAGGCAGCGCTCCGCTGGCCATGCGTCTCAGCGACCTTATCGACGGATGGATCGTTGCCATGCAACATATGTGCATAGGCGACCGATGGGAGGTATACATTCCTGCAGAAATGGGATATGGCAAGTTCTCACAACCAGGCATCCCAGGCGGCTCTACCCTCATCTTCGATATCGAATTAATGGGAATTGGGTAAACCGTATTAGATAAGGAAAGAGAATATATACAAAACAAAAAAGCGCCCTGTGACAGCAAAAGTGTTATTTGCACTTTTACTATCACAGGGCGCAATATTTTTATAGTTCTACACGCAGTTAATATAACCACTTTTTAATCGAGCGAGATATCGATGGGAGTGCCGGTCATAGCATGGAATTCTTCTACGTCGGCAGGCGAGAGACCGTTGTCAACGGCTTCGTTCATTAAATCCTCCCAGGCGGGCGAATGTTTCAAGAACTTGCGCTTGAAATAGTCGCGACCAATGTACGAAAGGAAATAATATTGCTCGGCTTTAGGATCGATTGACAAAGCAGCATTAACATCTGTTTCTATGGCATCAATCTCAGGACGCGAGCAAAGGAAGGGCTTGCGACCCTTTAGACGTGCCACAGCAGCATAGAAGAATGGCGTAGCATCTTCAAAATTGTCTGCCTGCGCCTTTTCAAAGGCCTCAATAGCTTGATCATACTTCTTCAACTTGAGGTAGCACATACCGATAGAAGTGTTAACGTCATTATGATTGGGATGCTCGGCCGCTGCAGCGCGATACGATGCCATATACTTGTTTACTTGTGGCAATGGCATGTTAGATAAAGCTCTGAACGACTTTATCATGATGTCCGATCTACAATAATCACATTTTTTTGTTTGTGTAGTAATACTTGCCCCACAATTAGGGCATTTTATTGAAATTACTTCCATGTATTTAGTTTTTAACGGTTACACTTCTACGTTTCACTGAGTTGATAGCATCGCAGGCGTTATCAACAGCTGCACCAAAGGTGCCGCCAGTGCAGTTATCTGACAACAAATCTTTAAGGCCCATGACAATATTCACCACTTCTGACTTTAGCGTTGCGTTGCGCACCACGGCGGGTGGCAATGAGGCTATTTGTCGAGACAACTTCTGCAATTTCTGCTTTACGGCTGCATCTTTAATGCTGCTACGGTCATACTGTTCCAGTAACACATTCATACACTCGGCATACGACACCACTACCGATGACTCCTGTTGAAGTTGGTCTTGCTCTTTCGCGGTTCGTTCTGTATATCTATACACCATATACGTAATGATGACAAACAACACGGTGTATATAGCCAGACCAATATACAAATACTTTATTTGAGGAAAATCTTTCGGTATCTCGTTAAACGTCTGCGACAGTCCGTAGCGTGACAACAGTTTTACTAAACCGAAACGAGAGGCTATGAACCACAAACCGCCGAAATAGCAGCACACACACGATACTATTGTAATTTTTGAAATAAACTTCATAAGCTTACGGCATTACAGGTGGTGGAGGTGGAGGAACGCTACCAAAGAGGCCCATCAAATCAGGCTGGCTGCTGGCTGCAGCCCAGTTTGCCATACCTTGTTTCCACACCAGCGTTTGCGGTGTAAGCGTGCCCGACTGTGCCAATGTTTGCAGCGTAGGCAAGTCGAACGGACCTTGTTGAGCATTATTTACATACAGATAATAAGGAGTGAAAGCGGGTGGTGGAGGCGGTGGCGCCTGTGTGGTATTCATCGACTGCGACACCTGTTGCATTTGCTGTCCGAACATGGTGCCTACGCCCATGCCCATGCCCATGCCCATGCCAGCGCCCATCATGCCGCCAGCGCTGCCTTCGTTTCCGGCTGCCGTTTCCATGATGTCGAGCTGGCGCTCCTGTTGATAGGTAAAGCCTTGTATCTGTCGGCGCTCGCGTTCCTTAACAGCCTCAAGACGATTGTTATACAACTGTTTAACGACAGGATCGTCTTCATTAGGTGCGAGGTGTGCAAACTGAAAGTCTTCGAGCGAGATACCATAGCCCGAGAACTTTTGAACCAATGTTTGCTGAATATACTCAGCAATCTCTGGTGCATACTCTGGAAAATCGAGGGGTGATATATTTTCTTCACGAGAATATTTCTTAATATTCTTGTTCAGTTCCTGCACCACCATAGTAGAGAATTTATCTACAAAATCGTCGGTGGTGAACAGATGCTGTGTGCCCACAAACTCGTTCAGAAGCAACAAGCTATCTGTTATCTTGATGCTGTAATCGCCATGAGCACGAACGGGGATTGCCATTTCGGCAGCAGCATAACGTGGGTCGACAACACGAATGGGCGTAGGGGTGCCAAAGCGCAATCCACGGCGAGTAACCTTATTTACAAACCATACCTCGGCCACGAAAGGTGAACGACCGCCGAAAGGCAAGTTGATAAGTTTATCCAGCAGCGGAAGATTTTTTGATGAAAGTGTGTGTGTGCCTTCGCCAAAGACATCACAAACGGCGCCACCTTTTACAAAGATAGCCTCTTGGCTCTTGTTAACAATGAGTTGTGCACCAATAGAAAGGTTGTTGTACGGAAACTTCCACACCAAATCATCAGTGGCTCCGTTATATTGTATGACGTCAATAAAACCACGACGATCTTCTCCTTGTCCGTCGTAGGTGGCTCCGTCGGTTCGTTTTTTATTGAAAAATCCCATATACTATCTGTTTTTATGGATAATCAATATGATATCCAGGTTTAGAACATGTATGTGTAACGCGTCGCCAAATCTTCCATATAGCTTTTGGCCACAAATATTTGTCTAACGCCAGCAACGCATACTCTGAACAACTGGGCATGCACGAACATTGTCGGCGCATACGGTCAGAGGCATAATGCTGGTAGCACTGCACGGCAAACTGAAGGATAGGTTTGGCACAGCACAATATCATGGCCACGAAAATGAGATCAAAGCAAAGCAGAAAAGAAAAATCAGCCAATAAATAAAGAGCGAACGAGATGATGCTAACCATTGCTATTGCAAACACTGACATACCCATCACCTTCTTAAGATGTATTTCGGGGCGAGCCAGCTCATGATGTAAGCAGTATTCTCTTATCAGCTCTTCATTTATTGGCTGTGTCATGCGAAAGTATTAAGAGTTCTTCTTCTCGCGCAACATCGACTTCATACCGCGAATAGCATTCTCGGTATAATCGTTCTGCTCGAGTGAGCAATAGAACTTGTCACCAGGAACGGTGATAGCGAAGCGGTTGCTGTCAACGTTTTTCAGAATATCTTTACCAGTTTCTTTGTCGTAGAACGGAGTTTCTACAGTATCAGAAGAGGTAGAGAAGTTGGTGATATCTTTATAGAAGTATTCTTCTGTAGATTCTTTCTTGCCGTCCTCATCCATATTGAATGTGTTCTGATACAGATAAACCTGTGTAGAGCTGAAGAACAACCAAGAAACCTGATATTTTGAAGAGCGATACTTGCCGTCGTCACCCTGTTTAGCAAGCGACTGCTTGTCATACTGGAAACCTTCAAAGTGTACCGGTTCAATTTCTTTTACCTGATCTTCATCGAGTCCGATCTTGTCAAGCGCTTTCTTCTTGTAATCGTTTGATCTCAACACTGCGAGCACCATCTCGTCATACTCGGCATCAGAGATAGGCTTCTTACTCAAACACTTAGGATCGTTGCAGAAATAACGGATAACTGCAGCCTGCTCATCGGTACGTCCTTTAATACGGTTTTTAACCCACTCTGAATCGTTGTAATGAGTCATCTTGTACCAAACATAAGCTCCTACTACAACAATAAGAAAAACCTTAATTCCGCAACACTATAGTTTAACATTATTTA
>UMGV01059703.1_pt1 | contig 16623 bp, 21 predicted proteins | sample 1965361 | NCBI WGS metagenome assembly UMGV01 (sample SAMEA4836081, study PRJEB28245) | human gut metagenome | biome: gut microbiome; material: fecal sample | place: Denmark | collected 2008
CCTCCGTTTTATACCGGCGGACCCGACGGGCTGCCTGGAGCCGTGCAATTATGCGTGTGCAGTCTAAAGTTAATGCCGTCAATCGTTGTGAGTCCACTTCCGTCGATATTTATCCCTGCACTACATGACATGGACAGTCCTGCGGCGCCCTTAATCGTCAGACTCCCGTCGGACTCTAATTTGACACTCGAGGCGCCTTTAATATTAAACGAGCCCTGCGACTCAGCCTTAACATCGCCTTTCGACGCAACGACAACATCGCCATCAATCGTAGCATCAATGTCATCGTCAGTGTGGAACGTCATCGTCCCGTCATTGTCCTCACCGACCTCCGAGTCCGCGTATTGCCAATAACACTTGCCTTGGTGCCGCGATAGATCTTTGCGCCGTATACCCTGCTTAACGCCTTCGGGCGGAGTATGATTTTTGCTCCAATATCTGCCAAGTATCAACCCCTTGGATGAGCCATTGGGCAAGTGCAGCACCCAGACAAGATCATCAACCTCCGGAATATAATACTCTTCAAAGGGACTCATAAATGGCAGCTCGATTGTCGTGCAATCATCACGATCTTTATAAACGACTCGAGCCGTTCCATTTTCATAATTGCATGAACTGATTTTTCCAACTCGCAGAAAATTTTCGTTATTTTTCATTAAACCACCCTTATATCTAAATCGAAGGAACCACCTTGCTCAACTCGAGCGAGGTCTTGTATCCGCCACCTACAGAATGCGTAACCTTTTTGATGTAATATTTTCCATCCGCCACCTCAAGCCCTGTGACGTTGACGCACTGCGAAGCAACGAGATCTGGATTTCCGGGAATCGTGATACTTAAGGTCGTTTGATTCTCATTGGCCTTGTTGACCTCTGCCTTAATCTTCTTTTCAGCGTCATCTTTACTGTCGGCTTTGCCACTTACCGAAAGCATACGCTGCTCTGTTCCGACCTTCACCTCAACTTCATCCTCTGAATCCGGATTCGTATAAGCCATCTTGCCTCCAGTATACGTTCCAGCGAGCGTAGTTTTGAAATTCCACGAAATCATATCGCCAGCTTTTATATCGCACACCGCAGGCTTGTCTTTGTAGGATTCCCGATCAAAGATTACCAACTTGTTTGAATAAACCTTAAGGCTTAGTCCATACTCATCACATGTCTTTTTGATAAAATCAGAATCTGTTTGGCCATTCTGTTCGGAGCTTTCGACCTTGACTTCCGATGCTGTGTATTGCAAGTCGATTCCGGAGCGAGAAGCTATCTCCTGGGCCATGTTTTGGACCGTTACATTCTCCCATGTCTGAGTACGCTCTTGGGCGCTGAAGGCTCCCTCTGCCGGCTTTGAAACGGCTTTGAGAGAAACCTTCAGCGGAGGGCCGGAAAAGCCTGGATCATCCATGACAAATTCGCCACAATCCAGAACACGCATATCGCCCTTGTGAAGCCAGTCGTATACGGTTATCTTCGCGGTGATTCTGTCGCCGAGATTCGGGAAATAAGCTCCGATCCACTTTGCTTCGGGATCGCAAATCGTAAGCGAGCAATCGTCACTTGACCCGCTTTCCGGATCATTATAGGTAAACTTATCCGTCATCCCCTCAAGCGACGTCGTCAAATCCTCGCCCATGTAAGTGATGGTTGCCGTCGCTCTCCTGACGGGTATCATGCACTCATCCTCCTCCAAGGCGGCAAGCTATCTCTCTGTGCCGATGGCAGGACAGGTGCGGAGATTTCCACACCGGCATCAAATTCGTAGATGTCGAGTAAGTGCAGATTGTGACGCATAAGGTGATCTGCCTTAAGCTCATCGCCATACACTTTTTTCGCAATTACATCCCACTGATCTCCGGGTATCGTAATATAAATATTAGCCATAGTCCACCTCAAAATTTAACTCGGTCATTGTCATGGACATACTGGTCCATCATCGCCTTAAATCTTTCGTATTCGCCATCCATGATTTCACTGATTTTGTCTTCATCGCCACCATCGCAATTAATTACCGGCGCAAACGTGACATAGTATACAGCCCCTGTCCCGCCTCTCGGGTAATCCTCTGGCTCGTCCTGCAGGAGAGTAGGTAGCTTGGAAAGAGGAGCTACCACTTCCGGCTCGCCACCTTCACCAACAAGAGCGTTAGTGGGCCCCATAACTACACCGCCTTCAGCGAGCGCAAGCTCCGGCAATTCAGGAATATTAAATCCGATTTCAGCTCCCGCATATTCGCCAAGAATATCCCAATCAGGCAACGGTCCGATGCTGATGGAATTCAGCTTCCCGATAACCCAATTAATTCCTCCGATTATAAGATTAATCAGCTGCTCAATCTTTTCTGTAACAAATCCGAGAACATTAGTAAGCACGTTACTTATAACGCCTCCGATTGTTTCGGCGACTTGGAACACTACGGTTCCCACTTCCGCAATAATTGTTAGGATGAATGAAATAGCATCAATTATCGGGGTCAAGAATGTAATGACATTTCGCAATATCGTACACACAATGTTGACTGCTGAAACGATGATCGGCATTAAAGCGGTGATTAACGGCATTAGCGACATAATGATTTGGAGAATAGGCTCGATCAAAGGCTCAATCGCAGGCAGCAAGTTTGAAATCAGGTCTCCCAACACCGGCAGGAGCACTTGTGCGAGTCGTGTGGCAATTGACATGACTTGCGGTAGTATCTTTGCCAAGATTGGAGCTATATCGGCCATGCCCTGCGACAGGATAGGCACCAAATCCTCGGCAAGGTTACTTATCATGTCCAAATCGATCGTGCCGAGCACATCTTGCACCATTGGCGAGAGATCTTCGATAATTGTACCAATTACCGGGAGGACATCACTCAATGAGTTAAATATCACGTCTGCCAAAGGCGCCAGTGCTATTTCGGCCTCGTGCTTCATTAATTCGAATTTTTCAGCGAAATCGTATGTATCCCAAGCGGCACCACTGATAGTCTCCTGATTATCGTCGAGCGATTTAACAAAATCATCGACCGCAAGAGTGCCATCACGAATAGCCGCCGCTATAGTCGAGCCGGCTCGAGCACCAAAAACCTCATTCGCTGTAGCGACGGCTTCCGCCTGCGTCCTCGCCCCCTTGATTTTATCATAATACATCTGCAAGCCCTTTGAGGCGCTTATCCCCTCTTTCGCGAGAGCGCCAACGCTCTTTTTCATCGCGGCAAGGGCTTCGTCGGTATTCACGCCAGCCTTTTCCATCTGGCCTATTAAAGCTGCCGCCTCTTTAAATGAGTATCCCAGATTCTGCAGCTGAGGACCATATGTTTGCATGCGGCTAAAAAGATCATTCATGCCAATTCCGGTACTTTGGCTAACCTTGAATATATAGTCCATGTAGCCAGCCATGTCGGCTTCGGAAACCTTCCACTGCTGGAACGCCTGAGACGAGCTCTCAATCATCCCGCCAAGGTCTTCTCCGAGGATTCCAGAGGCCTGCAGCGCTTGTGACGACAAGGTTTCGAGAGTCTTTCCCGTCAACCCCAAGCGCGTGTTATAATCAGATATCGCCGATGCCGTGTCGGCCATGTCGGCCGGAACCGAGGCATAGACATTTTTCATGCTCTCGTTGAGAGCTTCAAGATCCGCCCCCGTAGCACCAGTGCCAATGCGAATAGTATCAACAGCATCGTCAAATTTTGCCCCAAGATCGTATAAATACTTACCAGCAGCAACAGCGCCTGTCGCTGTTGCTGCCAAGCCGACGCCGATTGCCTTGCTGGCTGCAGCGCCATATTTGCCAACCTGTTCCTCGGCTTTTTTTATTCGATTAAGGTGCTTTTCTACACTGCTGACCGACGTGCCGAGACTTTTTGCGACTGCACCAGCGATTTTTATCTCAAGCTCGTAAGCTTTACTGCTTTTTTTTGCCATAAGATTTCCTTATCTCCTGTATTTCTTCTGCGATCTCCACAGCGTCGCCAATACTCATTTTCATGTAATATTCGACGCTCGAATTAGTCGCAAGGCTCAATCTCAGCATAAAGCTCATAATCTCTTTAGGTGAGGCAATCAATCCTCGCCGAAGAAAAAACCCGAAATGACCTTTTTAATCTGAAAAAGCTCTTTTGCCGGGAGGCCATAGAAGAACTCAATGGGCTTACCAGTCACCAAGCCGCCAACAATTGCGGCATAGCACGGATCCAGTTCGGGAGTAAGCACCACTCCTCTTTCTTTCGCGAATAGCCTATGCGCCGCACAGAGCTGTTCTCCGCTCATGTTTTCAATGCCGGAAAGGTCGATCTCCGAATACTCTTTGCCCTCAAAAGAATAAGGCTTTCGGAACACAACAACCAATCCGTTGTTCACTTCATTTTCATCCTGAGTAAGTTTATCCGTCATTTTTCGTACCTCCTTAACTTAGCACATCGCTCTTATTGCAGCGAGCATATCGATGCCGCCAACGCGATAAATAGAATTGAGTTTATCAATTTCAAGCTCCTGCCTGCCGTCAAGCTCAATCATAAGATATGTGAGTGAGAATTTAACGGACGCGCCTGTGCCCTCGCCCTGTTTGAATTTGCCGGGGACGAGGCTCTTCTTCTTTCCTCTAACGACAATTCGCATGCCTTTAAAATACACATTGCCTTCGCCGTCAGAGACCTGCACCGCTCCTCTAAGCGTTAAATGTACCGAGCTCAGAGTTTTCATCAGCTGAAACGCCGATTTGTAAAGTGTCCTAAATGGGACTTCCATCTCCATGTTTTCGAACTTTCCAACGGTAGGGCTATCTATCGGACCAAGGAGACCAGGGCCGCTAATTTCTGACGTGAGTTCGTTGATTTCGGGGAGCGTGACTTCATCCGATATTCCGAGCAACTTATCTCCGCCATCGTAGACGTTAAAATCATTTATTTTTTCCGGAATAACCTGCATCACGAATTACCTCCTTCAAGAGCTGACTGAATTGCCGTGGGATCAAATTCAAGCACGAATTCTATGTCTTCGGCAGGAACGTACGGGCTGAGATGTATGTGGAATACTATCTTACCGTTAAGAATGCTCGTGATAGGATTCTCAGAGGCGATAAATTCCACTTTGGCCGCTGCGCAGATTCCTCTGGCTACAAAACTGTTGCCGCGAATGTTTTCTGAATCAACGATATTTTCGACGAGTCTGTAATTACACGGATCATCAACCTTCTGGAAATATGTCAGAATCAGCGTATTGGCCCACCATGTAAACATTCTGCGGACAGCTATCCAACGATCCTTAGGGTCAGTAGTTGACGGATAGGCTGCCGTGTTGTTTCCCCAACACTTATAGCCGTTCATGTTAATCGCCGTAACTATACCGTAGCTATTAACGAGATTAGCCTGCTCTTGGTCGATAATTATATCGGTACCATCGGCAAGGCACGTCCCAGTTATCCCAAAACTTTTATTTGACGGGTACACATTGGGCACATCATCGTTTGATGCGTCAGTGTACGCGAGCAGCGCACCAAGCAATGCGGACATAGCGTATATCTTTTTGCCTATTCTGCCGCAAGGCCAACAAGCAAATGTCATCGTTGAGTCAATTCCCAGGTTCTCTTTTGCTGCTTTTGCGTCGGAATATTTTCTTGCCGCGATTTTGGGTGTCTCTGCGGCACCTTCTGCGTCGGTCCCGATATCGACAAGACAATTGCAGCTGAAACATCCATTGATGTTGGTGCATTTAGCCTCCATCGCCGCTATAACGTTGGCATCAGTAGCCCAGCCCGGTGCCAGAAGCAGTCCGGGAGTATATCCGAACATCGGGAAGATCTTATTGACGCACTCGAGGCCGCTGACCTCTCCCGTAAGCGCGTTAACACCTCCGATTATATCTTCGGAGGTCACGCCATCTGGATTAAGCGCCGAATATGATACCCTTACTGTGTCGCCGCTCTTTATTGCGCCGGTCGAAAGTGCGGTTATAACAACATATCCATCGCTGTCAAATGACGTTATGTAATCCTTATCCTTCAAAAAGGTCGTAGAGCCGTCTTCCGACTTGACCTTAACCTTGTCAATGAGGACACCGAACGCATTCACGACTGATATTCGCACTCTTTCGTATGTGTTCTGAGCCACCGGCTTTCCTGCTTCGGCATTAGTGATCGGGGCAAAGTTGCCGCTGTCGTCTTTTGAGTAGTAGAACTTATCATTCCGATAGACAGAATCCTTTGAAAGCTGATAACCGTATTTACCTTCCTTTATAATTCCACTGCCGTTTGAAAGAACGAGGAAATCTTCCTCGGCAACTCTGACGTGCTTGCTGTTGCTGGGGTCGAGGACATTGACGAGGATAATCGGAGCAACATTAAATACTCTGAAGCTGGCGTCTATTGACTGGCAAATCGTGTATTTGTCAAAATCGTCTGAGTAACCAACCGCTGCTACAGCCTCTGCGAAACTATTGCATATAATCGGCCGATTAGCCACCTTGTATGGATCTGCTGTCATGTTAACGGGAGCTGTACCAAATATAACCTGCAGGCCAGCCGTCCCCTCTATGGGCGGAGTAAGAGACGTCTCCTGCTCACGCACATAAACACCATGTTTATAAGCCATTATTCGTCACCTCCATTTTTGATAAACTCTTCTGCTTTTTTGTAAAAAGCGCTCATCGGACTGTAGGGATCTCTGAGTTGCCTATTCGTTTCGGCAAACCTGTTCACAGGGACGATGAGCTCGCCGAAGGCAGAACATTGATCAATCTGTGCTTGAAGCTCAGCAGGAATTACCCCGCCAATGAAGCTTGTGCAACGGCGAACGACACTGGGAATTGTGGGTCCGCAATATACAATTGCTTCGCTTTTTTTCTTCTTATTATTTGTCATGCGTAAATGCTAACCTCCTTTGTAGTTTGGGGAGCGTTAAAACTGATGATAACGCCCGCATAATAAAACGGGTGTGTATCCGAATCTTGCAGAGCAAATTCAAATGATGGACGGACTTCAAAATTTCCCACGAAATTGTTTTTGGCGAATCTGCTCTCAAGTCTTTGGATAATGTTGAGCAAGTCGAAATGTCCTGACCGATCCTGTTGATAATTGCAAACACAGATGATTAGTCCCATTTGAATTACATATGGATTTGAATCGCTTCTTTCGCCTGATTGGATCTTCGTGATAACATATGGGACAAGGTCACTGTCATCATCGTCATCCGTCGACTGTGGGATTGGCAGGTATTGACTATACGCCTTTATGCAAGCGGGTTCGCCTTTAGTGTTTGAAAGTGGCACCTGGGCAAGCGTGCTCTCAATTTCGGCGTTGAGCATTTTTTGCAAATCTGTAGGCGTAAAGCCCTTATCTTTTTGATTCATTTGACACCTCTCAAAAGTTCCTTGTCACACTCTTGATAAATGTGAGCCCACAGCATTTCTTGGATTTGAGGCTGGACAAAACCATAAACCTCATTTTCATTCCCAATCATCTGTGGTATCGACGGCGAATACAGAGTCTTTATCGGTAGCCGCTTTTCGGTGGTCCTCTGTACCAAAGTCTTATGACCCGATGCAAATTGCGTCACAAATGCCCACCTGCCATCCATCAGGATATTTTTCATACCTCCATGTGCCTTGACTCTGGCTCGCGTCTTCTTGGCTTTTTGCTTGCCAGTCTTATAAACAGCCGGCGAAGTTTTAAACTTGAACAGTTCTGTAGGAGCGCCACTTGCTTTAATGACGGCGACTGGAGTCCTTGCGGTTCCCTTTTTAACCGTCATTGCCTTATTAAAGCCCACGGACTTTATCGCATAGGTTTCTTGAGCTTGTTTTGCGAGTAGCGTCCTTGCTTCGGCCGCCACAGCGTTGACAGATTTCGACAGAATTTGTGGAGCCTTTTTCTTCTTCGCGTCGCCGAGGATGGATTCTATTTCTTCAATTGCTTTTTCGCCGTCAATCTGTATTTGCATCATACTTGATACGCCTCCAGAGTGACAACATAAATGCCATCTTCTTCGTCGACATTTTCGACGGAATAGCTGCGCTTTCCGTCGATATTTAACACCCTTTTGATTTTCGGACGAGCCCCAAAGTCTTCTATGGGGACAAAAATCATAATCGTATCCGCATACAACCCATCAGAATATTTAACTCCGCTCGGATCGCGCTTTGCGAGTTCGAGATTGTCCACGAGGACTCTCATTTTTTTACCGTCAACAATGTGATAGTCGCAGAATTCGCCAAGATTAAAGAACGTTTGATTAATATCGTGCTGAAGCATGGCCTTGAATTCTTTGTTCATGATTTTTGCCCCCACTCATTAACCGATCTTTACAAGAACTGTCGCATCAGCTTCGGCCGCAGCAGCGGCAGCGAAGCCGCACGGAACATCGGAATTAGTTTTGGTAACCACGCCCGTTTTAGTGCTAAAATAAACTGCGTCGCCTACAGCTATCGCGAGTTCTGCTGTTTTAGGGAGCGCATAAACGCCGACAAGATTTACGACTCCTGCCTCGCCGACGGGAATATCGGCGGCGGCAACACCGATACGAGTGGTAAGGTTGATGATGGTACCTGCCTCAATGGAGTCAGTTGACGAGGGATTCGTGTAATCAAGCGCATCGCCCTTGTATTTATATATAGCCTTTGCCATAATTGTTACCTCCTTGGATTATTCCGATATAACGGCGCCGGGATTTTTAATGAGGCCGCGATAGTCTCGAGCGGTAATGCCCCAATCATGCCATACATCCCATACGAAGCCGAGAGTGCCGGGGACCTCAGATCTCCTCACAGTGGGCATCTCGTTGCCATTGAGATAATCAACATGGATGCCGAGGCAGTCAGCCGGATCTGACGCGAGGAACCACGGGCAAGCCTTGCCGCTCGCAAGGGCGTTAAGCACCGGAGTTTGGATAACAGTGAGCGGATAGTTATAAAGCGGGTTGATGTCATTGTTGCTGGAACCAACGACCTGAGCTGAATGAAAGAGCACAGCAAGATCAAACTCGTATCCCACGCCAACGATGAGATATTTAGGCGACCAAACCATAGGCTCGCCAAAGGGGTCTTTCTGGTGCTGGCCCTTGAGAATAGCAGCCTGAATGGAGGCAGCTGTAGGAGCGGAGCCACTTGCGATGACGTTTGCATGATCGGAGCAGAATATGCTCTTGCCGTCAAAGATTTTGTCATTATTGAAAATAAGAGAATAGACCTGTCTATCTATGGTCTTTTTGGCGGCAGCAGCAAACTTTCCGGGGAGACGAGTCACAAGGCCGATATCATCGTCGATAAACGCCTTTCTTGACATCGTAAACTGCTTTCCGTAGGTCTTCAGCTCACGAGTCGGGAGAAGGTGATCTTTAATGGAATCATGCTTAAGTTCGCCATTTTCAGGAACTTCGGGGAATTCAGAAAAGCTTCCGAGAATATATTCGTGGTCTTTTGACGCTTTAAAGTCTGACAGGCTGCCCTTAGACGTCCACTGATCGTAGGTCACGCCAACATTCTTGTACGCCTCAACAATGCTCTTTCTGATGGTCGCATCGAGGATTGCAGGGAAAGCAGCTTCAGGATTATAGAACTGGCGAAGGAGATCCGTCGGATCCATCCTCATAAGCTTTTTGTAATCGCCACCCTCCCTTGCAAGTGATTCGATAGCGAGGCTCTGAAGACTGAACGAGCGGAGTTCATTGGCACCTTCGGCGGGCTTCGTCGAAAGGCTAATGCCGCCCCTTAAACAGAGTGCGTCGACTGCGGCCTCACGGAATTTATCGCTTTCGTCTTTTACGACGTCGGTACCGATGGGGACGCTCCTTTTCTTGAGCGACTCAAGGACACCAGCTCTTGCAACATCGAGCGTCGCGTTGTCATCGATGTACGACTGCACGTCAACATCAAATTCGCGACCAAGAGTCGTGATATCAGCTATTCTCTGTCTTTCTGCCACCACTGCATCTTCGATTGCCCTAGCGTCCTCTTCACCGTTGTCGAGCTCTTTGAGGACGTCTATTTGAGACTGGATCGTATTCCAGCGTGACTGTTCTTCATCCGTAAGATGCGTGTTACCTGCCGCCCTTGATGACTCAGCTATAGAACGCTGCTGAGCGATAAGGGCCTTCTTTTTTTCTGCTTTTGTCATTTGGTTTCCTCCTTTAGGAATTTTCATTAATTTTGCGAAAACATTCATCAATCGAAAGGTTGTTTTCTTCTGAATAGGATTCTTCGGCTGAGCCGTATGTTCGGCCAACGCCTACGGTTGCGTCCGCCGGAACAGACACGATCGAGATCTCAAGAGGCATCCACTTAACAGCAATGCTACAAGGGCCTGTATATTTTCCGGTCGAACTCATCTTACCGGCGGCCACTTCCTCCCAAGCGTCAACCGAGTATCTCACGCTCGTCGCTTTAAGCGTTCCGCATTTAACCTTTTGATAAATCAACTCCGCAAATTCGTCGGAATCAAATTCGATCTCTGCATAGCATCTGGCATTTTCAAGCCAGGCCTTAATGATTTTGCCACAAACCTTGTTGACATCATGATTAAACAGCACCACTCCGATGGAATTGAGCCTTTCTAAGTCAACGGCACCAGGAGTGTGATCAAGGATTTCCATTCCGAACCAGCGTTCATACGGCTCCTCCGAGCTAAAGCTAACGATGAAAGTCCTTTCTTTGTCTGCAACTGCTCTGACATCGCTTACAGTTATACAACAACGGCATCCAAGGTTCTTATGCATCTGCCGCTCCACTTCCGTCTTCGGACGCTGATTCGCCATCCTCGCTAAGTTCTCCACCCGACTCTCCTGCCCCTGTGGCAGTTGACTGCTGCGCTTGTCCATACATTTCACCTCCAATCTTAACGTTTTTTTCGGCGCAATATGCCGCTACTTCTGCCAATTCATCAATGTGCTCTTTCCAATCGCGTCCCGATTCTGCAATTATCTGCGCATATGTCTTAAATCCGGTTTCCAACGCGATTTTGTTGGCAGATGCTTCCTTTTGAGGATCTATCCACGCTTTTGCGGAAGCGACCCAGTTATGATGCAGATAATCAAGCTTTTTTTCATAATCAGTAAAGAGACCCGGCATTTCAAACACACCAGCTAAATAGCCTGAAATAATAAACGACTCGTAAACCTCATCCATAAGTTCTTCAATCAATTCACTATCTTCGGCTATCGCTAAATCGTCTTCTATTGCGCCCTGCCTCGCAGACGAATAATTAACTCCGCTCATGTCGCGGCTGGTTGACTCGTAGCTTAATCCGTGGCCCGAAGCTATTAGCCGTTGCTGCATCGCAAGCATTTCCTTGGCTTCGTTGGCGTTTCCTTTTGGATCAACCACTTGTATTTCGTCACCGGCATTAAGCTCGTTAACCATTCCTGGCGTAAGCATCCTCCCACTATACTCGTGGCGCGTTTCGGATTGTGCCGTTCCCCTGCCTCCAAACCCGGTGGCAGACGGAATTGAGCGTTTTATAAAAACTGCAAGGCAAGCGGCGATTCTTTCCTTGACAGATACGGCTGTCATTAGCTCGTTGGCATCACGAATTCTCGTGAGTGTTGGAGCAAATTCTGAGATTTCTCGGACCTGCGAAGGTCTATTCTTTTGCCAAAGAAATATGACTCTTTTTGCCGGATAAAATGTTGGATCTGATAATTTCCAGCCATCGAGTTGGTATTTTTCAATCCAGTACCCCACTGGCTTGTTATATTCGGTGAGTTCAATGCCGCCAATCACTTTATTGCCTTTATTCTTGGGCGTCAATTGACTTTGTGATAACTCATCCACCTCGAGCGTCTGAAGCTGCAGCGGGATTTTTCCCTTGCCAGAATAGCACTTCAAAAAGAGAATTCCACCGTCAATCTTCTTGCGCTGAATTGCCATGCGCATCATCGCATTAAATGACTGCTGTCCCGTAACATCACAGTTAATCCTCTTGGTCCATTCTTTCCATTCACGCTCTATTTTCTTGTCGAGTTCTCTATCTCCCGTTTTTGCTTGCAGTGTATAGCCGTATCCGATTATATTGCGCTTAAAAGCTGACAGAATCCCGCCTGCCATATCACTATTACGCTCCAAATCCCTCGCTCTGGCTCTAATGACATCTCTCGAGACTCTATCTGTATACTCTGCCGCTTCGTTATGAACGCGCCAATTGGCATTTAATCTGCCATTTCCGGCGGCATCATAGCTTCGCATCAAATCATATTGCTGCCTCCAGGCTTCACGCTCGCAAGCCTTTTGCGGAGAAACCCATGCAATTGCGGCATCCAGCCAGCTTGGTTTGTTGTTCGCCATAGTTATCTCCCTTCAAAAAACGCCACTGTGCAATTGGCAAAGAGCTGAGAATTATTCTCCGACGTAGCAATCTCCGCTTCAAGCTCAGCTTTAAGATTTCTCAATTCCGTGAGATTAGCACGGGTGAGGCTGCGACTGCCAATAGAGTATGATTGACCTGTGAGCATTATTGCGGAAATTGCCTTAGTCACTTGCGACAGCAGTTCCCTGTTGCTCATTATTTCATCAGCCATTCACTTGCCTCCTTTTTCGTAATAGTTAATTAAGTAATGACCTATGTCGCTGCAGTCATCCTTCATTTCTTTGATAGTAATGATTTCGTTTCTGAGAGCCAAAGCCTCCGAAAAATTGCCGTTTCTGTCAGCTTTTCTTAATTCCGCTTTCTTTTTATCAAGCAATTCGTCCAACGCCGGAACACTATCAAGATATCTTTGGCCAAGATCTTTTAATAACATCAACATCCACCTCTATTAAAGCCACGATTCGTTGCCAGGTATCCACGAGCCGTCATTGCTTATCCAGGATTGTTCTGCCTGAGTAGGTTTCGGTTCTTGTGGCAACTCATTGCCATTGGTAGAATCATCATTATGTTTGAGATGCAACGTACGGACTTGCAGGAGGTCGGCAGCAGCCATGCTGTAGACCTCGCAGTCGAGATAATGATTGTCCGCATGGCTCTGTTTTTTTCGCCAGACATAGCGCTCCTTGCCCTTGCTGTTTCGCTCAACAACCTTGTGCTCAGCAGTAACCTGCTCGGCGTATTCTCTGTCGCAATCCGCATACACCATCCACGATTTCGCCCCGTTGTCGAGTCTCATCCTCGCAGCAATAAGATCCTTGTACTTTCCACCGTCTACCAACACCAGAGTCATGCCGTAGGCCTTAGAGCCCGTTTTGTTAACCGTGCTGATTTTATAGTGGTTGAGCATCGAATCGGTACCTTTGCAAGGATAAGCCCAGTCGGAATTTTCGGCGCAGAAATTATAAACATCATCCGTTTGGTCGCCAGAGTCGATTAGCGCGAGCGCGACCATCATTGCTGTACCGTCTTCTTTACGGTACTCTAAATTCATAATCTCCAGCAGTTCATTCCACGAAAATGCTTGTCCGTGTGCGATGTTTTGGGATGTTATATAATCGCCAAACGCTCGAATAGACCAGTATAAGCAATTTTCCTGAACATCAACACCGGCCGTCAGGAGCTTTGCCCAATCCGGGACGGTATAGACCGGAACGGTCGTCTGCCGCTCCATTACCAAATCTGAATTGGTCTTAAGTTTTGTATCTTCCCATGGCTCCGCAAGCCAAGAATTGGCGAAATTGTGGAGCTTATCAGGATCGTCTTTAGAGTCCATAAATTCTTTCGCAATTTGTGCAAAACTCGTAAACGGGCTATACAAAGTATTAATCCAAAAAGCTATCGTTCTGGCGATCCGCGTCGATGATCTAACCGCTCGCCACTCGCCATTAATCAATGCCTGCTTCTTTTCCGCTTCTGAAATAACGGCACCGCATTTTTGACAAATATAAACAGCCTGCGCTGCTCGATCAGAGTAGCTGAGTCCCGATTCCTTTCCCGGCCAACGGATCTGCGCAAAAAGCAACTCTATGTATTCTGCGCAATGCGGACATGGTATGAAATAATGCCGTTCGACATCGGCAGCTTCCTTCATCTTCCAGATGTGACCGGAACGTAGCGTCGGTGTAGAGCAACTGTATATCTTGCGACCGCGAAATGTTTTCGTTCTCTCTTTAGCAAGGCTTATGGGATCGGCCTCTTTCGTACCAGCAGGAGGGTATTTATCGACCTCATCCAGAAACAGGTATTTAATCGGCTTAGATGCAAGTCCGCTCGGAGAATTAGAGCCTGCAATCGATATATACATGTTGTCAAATTGCAGCGCATCTTTCTGACTCCTGTGCTTGACGAAATGTTTAGTGAGCGACGGAGAAGATTCGAGCATCGGCTGCAGTCGATTTTCACTCGTCTCCTTGCCGAGAGTATCGGTCGGATAAACAATCATGGTCGGAGCTGGATCTTCATCAATGATATAACCGATAGCATTTTGCAAGGCTTCCGTGCCGCCCACCTGCGTAGGTTTAACAAATATGATTTCTTCTGTTTCGTAATTATTAAATTCGTCCATGATACCGACAAGATATGGGGTGATTGAATTTCTCCAAAGTCCAGGCATCGCCGAGGATTTTTCGTCGAGTACCCTGTATCTTTCTGCCCATTGCGAAACAGTAAGATCTTCTGGAGGCTTAAGGAATTGGAAAGTATCAAGGACATATTGGGGCGCTGTATACTTGGGAAAACGATACTTTTTCAAACTCAATTCGCATCACCACTTACTCCTGCAACGATAAACGTTCGTAAAATATTATCGATTTCCAACTTCAGATCCTTTTCGACTCCTCGGACGATAACGGGCTCAACATATCCGGCCATTACTCCGCCTATGCGACTCGGTATCGCCATTGCCATTTTCTTGAAAACCACAAAAAAGCGCTGATAGTCAATCTTCACGTCCTCTTTGCTTATGTATTCGCCTTTAGCTATCTCCGTTTTTAGATGATGCAACTCGGCTTGCGACTCTTTGAGAGCAATCTCGGCTTGCAGCTTACTGTCCTTGAGCTTTGCGTTATCAACTGTCTGCTCGCGCCCGTACGCTTTATCTGAAAGATATTTCACATAGCTTTGTATAGTTGACACGAGCTCGTATTTTCTACATCCTCCATTGGGATCTCGAACCGTTTGGATAACGCCCTCTTGGGTTAGCTGCTGAACCCTTCTCACCGAGATTCCAAAAAGCTGCGCTATCACATCAGCTTTGTGAAGATTGCTGGGCTTATAATCGCTCATTCAAGCGCACCGCCTTATTACCGGTGAATTCTTCCCATCTGCGGATAATCATCTCGCAGTACACAGGGCTATATTCCATCAAACAGGCCGGTCGCTCCAATTGCTCTGCGGCGATGAGCGTAGATCCGCTACCGCCGAACAAATCCAACACAGTCCAACCCGGTCGACTGCTATTGCGGATAAACTTTCCTATAAGCTCAACAGGCTTCATGGTCGGGTGCATGTCGCTTCGATGCGGTTTATTCTCCTTGATCACCGTTGTTTGGTCGGAAGCCGACTTATTGTGCTGTTCGACCCACGCTAAGAGTTCTTTTTTGCTCATGGCTTCAAAATCGATATCGTCCTCGCAAAAAATTGTATCTTGAGTACGATCATTAATAAAATAATGCCCTGCACCCTCTTTCCAGCCATATAAAACCGGCTCATGTTTCCAATGGTAGTCTTGTCGGCCGAGAACGAATGAATTCTTCTCCCAGATTAAACATTCCGAAACCTTGAAGCCTGCATCAGCAAGAGCTTTCCTGAAGTTGATAGTCTCGAGGTCAGCGTGAAACACATAAAATGCTGCTCCAGGCATCGCAGCAGAGTTCATGTTTTTGAAGGCCGAATAAAGGAATTTATAAAAGTGCTCGCTATCCATATGGTCATTCTCAATATGATTTTCCTTGCGGCCTGACTTCATACCTGCTCGATTAAGGCTTTCAACTTTTTCTTCGTAGTTTATATTGTAAGGAGGATCGGTCACTATAAGTAAAGCCCTTTCCCCATCCATCAATCGGCCGACATCATCAGCCGAGGTGCTGTCCCCGCACATTAATCTATGACGACCGAGTTGCCAGACCTCGCCGACATCAACCCTCGACTCTGTAATTTCAGAAACGGCTTTTTCTTCGTCGAACCCGTCGTCAGATACGGTTTCCGGAATAATTACTTCCGCTATAAGATCAGATAACTCGTTCTTGTCAAAACCCGTGACGTCTGTGTTGAGCTCAGAAGCATCGAGTTCAATCAACAGCGCTGTTAGCTTTTCTTTATCCCACTCGCCGGCAATTTTGTTCAAAGCAATGTTGCAGGCCTTTTCTCGGTTTTTGTCAAGGTCAAGAACAACGACCTCCGCTTCGGTGTATCCGAGGTGCTCCATTACGGCACACCGCTGGTGACCGCCTATGATTGTTCCATCTTTATTAATGATGATCGGGTCAACATATCCGAATTCTTCAATGCTCCGAGCTATCTTTTCAAACTCTGGATCGCCCGGCTGCAATTTTTTTCGCGGATTATACTCTGCCGGTTTAAGCTCCGACAGTCTTTTTGTCTCGAAACGCAACCGTTTCACCTCTTTTTTTACGCAATGCGTAACGCAATGCCAAATTTATTTTTTATTTTTTGCACGAAAACCCCGCGCCTTCCTTGCCCCGCATCGAATTCGCCGTCAGACAGTACCTTTTAAATTTTTCAAGCGAGTCACTTAAAGGAGTGACCCCGACACTCAAGCTGTGGCGGGGGCGAAAAA